>ERZ651776.1808-NODE-1808-length-24789-cov-4.766955_pt1 | contig 24789 bp, 17 predicted proteins | sample MGYA00514761_ERZ651776 | MGnify/ENA metagenome assembly ERZ651776 | reverse complement strand
GCTGTTAACGTCCTGATCCATCCTTGCCTTCATCTTTTCGGCGAGAGTCATGTCTTCGCTCTTCTTTTTCACGGTAGTGGACTCCTTCTTGGCCTTGGGCTCCTTTTTCTCCTTCTTGGGCTTCCTCGTCCCCAAGTTGCTAATGCTGAAGCTAGCGTTGAGGTCCGCGGTAGGGACAAAATCGGTGGCACAGGCGGGGCGTTCCTTCTTCACAGCGGCGCGAGAAGCTCCAAACTTGGACTTGGACGATTTCTTGCTGACGGTATACTGGGCATCATCATCGAGCATGCTGTCGTCTTGTCCATAGTCGTCGATTTCATCTTCTTCATCGCTCTCATCTGAGTCCCAACCGGTCTTCTTTTTCTTTGAGACCTTCTTTGAGGCCTTCTTGTCCTTCGCTGCCTGCTTCTTGGCATTCTTCTTCATGTTCGCCCTTTCCTCTGCCACCACAGCGGCCATCTCAGCGTCGCGCTCGTCCAAGAGATCTTCCAAGTCGTCGAGGTCCTCCCACCAAATCTGGTGAGCGTGCTTCTTCTCCAGTTCCTTTAGCTCCTCGGCCTTCAACTGTTCCTGCTCCTTGAGCTTATCGACCTTTTCTTTGGTGAGACTCCAGATTTTCATGCCGAGCAAATACTCATACCCCTTGGCGAGCTCGGCATCGGTGCTGACGCCATCCTCCTCATCGTCGTCGCTTTCTTCGTCGCTGTCGTCGTCATTCGTGGGCTTCTTAGCATCCTCCTTGAGGTCGTAGTTCTTCTTTTGGAGCTCCTTGAGGAGGGCAGACTTCTTCCTATTGGAGACGACAATGTCCCCCTCAATGACGGCCTCAACGAAACGAGCCTTGTTCTCGAGGATCATGTGCTCTTCCCTAAGAGTCTTTAGCATGTCATCTTTCCTCAACTGGTAGTAGTGTAGACGCGTGTGGAAAAAGGTCCTCAGGATATCCTCGGGAGTGTTATATTTTTTCATGTTGCCGTCCTTGTTGAAGCAGTTCATGTTATTCGTTGAGACAGAGGACTTCAGCTTGAGCTTACCGATGAGCCCGTCCTTGCCCTTCTCGAGCTTGGTGATCTGCTCCTCCGTCCCGGTGATCGTAAAGGATACGGTGGTATCGGTGTGGTTCTCCTTGAAATCCTTAATCTCACCGACGGTCTTCTTTGACCCGCCCTCCTCTCCCCCATCCTTGTCCTTCTTGGTGCTGGCGGTTCCAAGAATCATCTTCTCCAGGAATTCCTTGTAGTTCTGTGTCCAGTTCTTGACAGGAAGCTCGGAGACTAGCACGGTGGTATCGTCTAGGCGCTCGGCCTTCCCGATAATGCTATATTTGCCTTCGTCCTTGCCGGATTCTTCGACGACATCGCCAATGAATCCACAGTAAGAGGGCTTCATCTTGATGAGTTCTTTGCCTTCCATCATGTTACGAAGGTTCGTGACAATATCCCGAGGGGAAAACAGAGGGACATCAGAGGACCAACCCGTTCCGATTCCCTGGGAGCCGTTCACAAGAACCATGGGGATAACCGGCATGTAAAAGTCAGGCTCGACATCCTGTCCATCGTCGTTTAAGTAGTTCAACAGGTTGTCGTCGTCCGGATGGAATATCGCCCTCGTGATCTTCTCCAATCGAGTGAAGATGTAACGAGGGGAAGCAGCGTCCTTTCCGCCCATTCGCCTCGTACCAAACTGACCACAGGGAGAGAGCAGGTTGATATTGTTGCTGCCCACAAAGTTTTGGGCCATGCCAATGATGGTTTGCTGAAGGCTCATCTCGCCGTGGTGGTATGCCGCGTGCTCCCCAATGTAACCCGTCAGTTGGGCGACTTTGATCTCGCCCTTGAGCTTCCTCTTGAAGCAGCCAAAGAGAACCTTGCGCTGCGATGGTTTGAAACCATCGAAGATCTGAGCAATGGAACGCTGGTTGTCGTATTGGCTAAAGAGAATAAGCTCCTTGTTGATGAATTCGCTGAATTTTACTCCCGTCGACTTGTCGACCGCGGCGTAGTTCATGTGGGTATCCGGTTTGAGCCCGTTCAGCCAGTCCTTCCTGTCCTCAACGCGGTCCTTCCGGAAGGCCATATCAATCAAGTCGTCCCCTGATACTGTCTCCGTCTTAACACTACTTAGAGTGCCAGCGTCCGCGTCAGGGTCGACATCTTCGTCCACTGTCATGCCTGTCACATCCACGTCTTCCACCAACTTGGCGAAGTCGATCTGATGCTTGTCAAGGTCACCGAAGTACTCCTTTGCCTCCGCGGCAGTCGAGGTACCCAGACCCTTGTAGTACTTGCTTGTCCAGCCCTTGCCACCGTTATTCTCCTCTCTCCAGGTCTCGTACTCGGGAACAGTGAAGAAAAAGCGGCTCTTTTTACCCTTGGAGACCTTGATGATCGGGGTGATAAACTGCTGGAGAAAGCCCTTAATGTTGAGCAGCTCGGGCCAAAACTTGTGGATAAAGTTGATCACGAGGCCCTTGATGTGTGATCCATCAAAGTCCTGATCGGCCATGATCATCAGGTGTCCATATCTGAGAGTCTTGATGTTATCTTCGTCGTACTTGGTGTGGAATTTCAAACCCATAATCTCGACAATATTCTTGATTTCGTCATTCTTAACCACCATCTTCTCGCCGTTGTCGCGGACATTCAGGAGCTTTCCTTTGAGAGGGAACACCCCGTAAAAGTCGCGACCGACGACTGATAGCCCTGACATAGCCAGACTTTTGGCAGAGTCTCCTTCCGTCAAGATGAGAGTGCAGTCCGGACTCTTTGCGCCTCCGGCATGATTCGCGTCGTCAAGCTTTGCAATCCCAGTGAGCTTCAATTTCTTCTTTCCTCCCGAGTTTTTGAGCGCCTGCGAGGCCTTGAAATTGGACATCGCAACGATCGCCTCCACAATATTACTCTTGCCGACCTTTTTCAAGAAAGCAGCACTGAGGGTGGGCTTGCTCCCGAAAGCCTTGGAGCGGGTGGTCAAATTCTCCTTCGTCTGACTGTCGAAGGCGGGGTTCTCGATTAGGCAGTTGACAAAGACACAGAGCTGGTTCTTGATTTGGGCCGCCTTGATTTCCTTGCCCCCCTTAGCCGCCTTCTTAATCTTGGAGTTATTCGTCAGGTCTTTCGCGATCTGATCAGCAATGAACTGGCAGTGCTGGCCACCCTTGGAGGTGCAGATGGAGTTGACGAATGAAATCTGCTCAAAACTGTCAGAAGAAGACTTCGCGACACCAACCTGCCACCTCTTGTCGCAGTTGTCCAAAATCTCAAAGGCAACAGGATCTTCGATGCCGTCGTACAGACCAATGTAGTCAGAGAAGGACTTGATGGGAATTGTATCACCGTTGAGAGAGACCTTCAACCTCTTCCCCTCAGCCGTTGTCATCGCACCGGCGATGTCGTAGGCGCGCTTTGAGAGCAAGCTAACAGTATCGCTGTCCAAAGAATCCATCTTGAACTTCGATAGATCGGGCTTGAAAGTAATCTTGACGTAGTCTCCCTTGTCACTTGAGCGAGTTGGCTTTACCTTGGGTTTCCCCTTGGTTCCCATGTTGTCCTCCCAAGTCATCTCAAAACGAAGACCCTCGGTCATATCGCAACATTCCACGGTGAATGATGTTGAGAAGATGTTTGCAAGTTTCGCACCGTAACCATTACGGCCACCAGTCGTCTTCTTCTCGTCATCATCAAAGTTGCTACCAGTCAAAAGGTGACCGAAGATCAGCTCGGGGATGTAGATGTTGTGTTCCTTGTGCATCACAATCGGAATTCCCTGCGCGAGAGGGGACGTAGAATCGCAAGTGTGGCGGTTAGATCAGAAAAAAAAACGGGGGAGGAGGGCACCTTCTTCTTTTCTTACTAACCTTGCCATTGTTCCTTACGGAGATGGTGTTGGACTCAGCATCAATCGTCACATCAAGCTTGTCCATCCCGCTATCCCTCTGCTTGTTGTCACTGGCATTCACCAGAATCTCGTCAAAGATTTTGTACAACCCAGGCACGTACGTAATCTCCTTGTTCTCCAGGCGCTTGGTAATCGGGTTGAGCACTGACATACTTGAAGTGTACTTCTCAGTTGAGCCAATGTAAGTGTCAGGACTATGTGGGAGGGGGTGTCGAAGATAGTGATATGTTAGATATGCGCCAGCTGTAGCTGTAGGGTTGGACCAGTACAAGCTATCTCTTTTCTTACCGGAGAAGAATGTGCTCAAGCTGAGTCTTCTTCTGGTACGTCTCCTCAACCGTCTGCATGCGTTCGTTGAGAGTCATGTGTTAGAGTGGGTAGTGGTTTTCGAGGAGAGCAGACTATGACTATGGCTCGCGATCTCGGGTCATATGGAATGCTCAAAAAAAAGCTTGTACGCCCCTCCAAGGGGGGGGGGGGGGGGGGGGGGGGGGGGGCCCCCCCCCCGGGGGGGGGGGGGGGGGCGATAGGGAAATGAGGGAAAAGAGGATTCAAATGAAATCTGGAGAATTGTGCACTTTTACCTTCTTTTTTCCCTTTGCCTTGGGAGCTTGCATCACGTTTGGCTCGTAGTTCTCGTCTTCCATCACTAATGAGCTCTGTACGGTGTCAGAGAGTCTTTTGAACTGGTTGTGTCGGTGGCGAGTTTTTTTCCAAAAAATGAATTTGGAAGAAGAAAACTATACTCAACGAATTTTTACGAATTTTTACTAAAAAGTCCCCTGGAACAGAATAAAGGGTGTTCGGGGTAGACGAGGGGTTTGCGCTTTTGAATTACCGATTACCTGTGGAAGGAGACCACGAGAAGCTCCGCTCTCTTCCTTTTTTTCTCTCTTTACGAAGTGCACATCGAACTTCGCTATCCTAAGTTGCGAAAGGATGCAGAAGAGCAGAAATCTTGGCAAGGCCGTTATTGTGCTTTTCGCCCTCGGAATTTTAAGACTTTCGTTCAGAGCCAAACCTGCACAAAGCAACACTCGTGCTTTTACGCTTGTAGTCAGCCTTACCTTCTCTTCAACGTCTAGCCGCGACACGATGTTGGCGGCATTTGCCGAAGTGGCATCTTATGTGCGATCTAGTGAGGTAAGGTCCCATTCGATAGAGCTGGGCATCTCTCTCTTTTGACAGGAAAAACTTACACTGCTACCACACATTTACAGCCGACAACCCTCTCGTATCAAGCTCTCCAAAGTGACAAAAACGAGCTTATGGTGACTATTTTTGAAAGGTACGTGAGTAAAGATGCGTATCTTCGCATTCACAAGGAATCGGTTGAGTTCAAGAGGTTCCGCCCCATCTTGGCAAATATGCAAGAGAAGGGTCAGGTGGTTGTAAGCGGAGAAAGTTACTTGGATGATGAAGACGGATCGAGTGAGAGGGGTTTCTTCTGCAGATAAAATTAGAGTAGTAGTTGAGGAAAGGCAAAGAGAGATTTTCGCTTTGAAACTTGTTAACTTATTGCGCCACGAAATCAATTCTGCAGCAGAGCTTTGTGATTAGAAGAGGTTTCGCAATGTGATACACAAGTCAAGGCTTGTCTTTCTTTCGGCAAGTCATCAGCATGCACTAGTACGAATTGCTTCTTCAGGGAGAAGGGATGAAAGAGGAGAGGAAAGGGGATGGATACCTTCTACTGCTTCATCCATGTACAAATTGGGCTGAATTTTAAAAGGAGGTATTTTGTAGCCTAATATCGTGATCTGATCTGATCTGATCTGTGTGTGGGCTACAATATAGATTTTCGAGAATGGTTTAGGTTGGTAAATTAAGGATGGTGCTGAAAATCGCGCGAGACCGAAGAAGCGAAGCCACCGAATTTGTCCCACAAATTAATCGTAAGTAAATTAATTTTGCGCTTTTAAAAGTCGGTCGTGGCGAGTTGATCGTGTGTATGTCCAGATGGCGGCAATATTGATGTCCGAAATGCATTACTTTTGGTGTGAGGGACCTAGCAAGCACCTGGAGATAGGTTGTTGTTTGTGGTGCATTGCTGCATGGATATTGTATGCATGGTTTTGATGTCTCTGTCGTGGCCGTAAGAGAGTTGTAACGAGCTGTATGCGCGTTATTGACTGCGATTGTGTTGTGTGTGTCCAGCATAAGGCCCCTGCTGGTCAGCCCACTATTTCGCGAACGTGGATAGAGGGACCTGATTGTCATCTTGTGGTGAATGAATCGTAATATAAACGCGTCCTTGGGTAGAATATTGTGGATAAGCTGCCCTGGATGGGCTTTGGTTCCGCGAAAGACACTTCCCATTTCACATACTTACACAACCTTTACACATGTTCCACCACAGTAATTAGATCTTCCATCAGCATCAAGAATCAAGAATGTCTCATCGTAAGTTTGAAGCCCCCCGCTCTGGATCCCTCCAGTTCTTGCCTCGCGGACGTACCAAGCACCACCGCGGACGCATCAGGTCCTTCCCCAAGGATGATGCCAGCAAGCCCTGCCACCTGACCGCCTTCATGGGCTACAAGGCTGGCATGACCCACGTCGTCCGTGACGTCGACCGTCCCGGAGCTCTTATGCACAAGAAGGAGGTCGTTGACGCTGTCACCATCGTGGAGACCCCCGAGATGGTGGTCGTCGGAGTTGTTGGCTACATTGCCACCCCCCGTGGACTCCGCACCCTCACCACCGTCTTCGCCCAGCACCTCAGTGAGGAGTGCCGCAGGCGCATGTACAAGAACTGGCACAAGTCCAAGAAGAAGGCCTTCACCAAGTACAGCAAGAAGTACGAGGCCAACAAGGGATTCGCCGAGGAGATTGCTAGGATGAAGAAGTTCTGCTCCGTCATCCGTGTGATTGCCCACACCCAGGTCAGCAAGTTGAACCTTCGCATCAAGAAGGCCCACATCTGCGAGATCCAGGTCAACGGTGGATCCGTCTCTGACAAGGTGGACTTTGCCCAGAAGCTTTTCGAGCAGCCCATCAATGTCAACTCTGTCTTTGCCAAGGACGAGAACATCGACGTCATCGGCGTCACCAAGGGTAAGGGTTATGAGGGTGTGACCACCCGTTGGGGTGTTAGCCGCCTCCCCCGTAAGACCCACCGTGGTCTTCGCAAGGTCGCCTGTATTGGAAGCTGGCACCCTGCCCGCGTCAGTTCCACTGTCGCCCGCGCCGGTCAGAACGGATACTTCCACCGTTGCGAGATGAACAAGAAGGTCTACCGCATTGGAGCCGCTGGAGATGATAAGAGTTGCGCCACCGCCGCCGACCTTACCGAGAAGAGCATCACCCCCATGGGTGGCTTCGTCCAGTATGGTGTTGTCAAGAACGACTGGCTCATGCTCAAGGGTACCACCGCCGGTACCAAGAAGCGTGCTCTTACCCTCAGGAAGAGTATGATGAACCACAGCTCCAAGAAGCACCTTGAGACTATCAACATTAAGTTCATCGACACCAGCTCCAAGTTCGGACACGGACGCTTCCAGACTGCCGAGGAGAAGCTCAAGTTCCAGGGACCTTTGGCCAGCAGCAAGAGGAGTTAAAGCTAATAATAAAAGTGAAGACGCTTCTTTGCCGATGCCACGCACCATTATTTTATTTTTTACCCTACTCGAGGAGTTAAAGCTAATAAAAGTGAAGACGCTTCTTTGCCGATGCCACGCAACATTATTTTATTTTTTTACCCTACTCGAGGAGTTAAAGCTAATAATAAAAGTGAAGACGCTTCTTTGCCGAGACGCACGCAACATTATTTTATTTTTTTACCCTACTCTTCGTACGGCATAGCGCCTCTCCACACTTCATTCCATCGACAGCTGCCGAGACGCACGCAACATTTTTTATTTTTTTACCCTACTCTTCGTACGGCATAGCGCCTCTCCACACTTCATTCCATCGACAGCTGCCGAGACGATTCCGCCCGCGAAACCCGCACCTTCACCGGCAACAAACAAGCCTGGAGTGTTCACGCTCTCAAAGGTGACACGATCTCTATCAATGCGCAGCGGCGAAGAAGATCGAGTTTCAACACCGTGCAAAAGGGCAGACTCGCAAATGTAGCCTGGCTTCTTACGCTCGAAGTCCTCCAAAGCGTTCTTGAGCGCGAGTGTTAATTCAGGCGGGTATATTTCGTGGAGTGACGCAGATTTGCACCCCATTTTATAGCTGCTCGGTGGGAGATTCTCTTGCTCGCTTTTAACACAATTCAAGAAATCCACTACCCTCTGAACTGGCACTGAACAATTTCCACCGCCCATTATTGCTGCTTTCCGTTCGATGGTTTCTTGAAATCGCAGTCCCGCTAGAGAGTCGTCGTCGTTCAAGTTGCTCCCCAGAACTTCATCATCCTCGCCGACAGCAACGACGAGGGCACTGTTGGCAAACATCGAGTCTCTGCCGCTGTAACTCATCCCATTTACGCATATTTCGTCTTGTCGTGTGGCAGTGTTTACTATTTGACCTCCTGGACACATGCAGAAAGAATATACACCTCTGCCTTTTTTCTCCGTAGCAAGAGAATAGCTCGCTGCTGGCAGTCTTTCTCCTTCTGTTCCCTCTTCACTCCCATTTAGGGTGTTGGTTCTCCGGCTCTTTACCCAGACTCTCTTCCTCCCATCCTCGCCGAGCTGAATTGAGTTGATTACGCGCTGCGGATGCTCCACACGGAATCCCACGGCAAATCCTTTTCGGCTCATCTTAACGCCGGCCTCGTGGAGCGACTTGTAAACCGACCGTGCCGAGTGCCCTGTAGCAAGAATTACTCGCGAGGTAGGCTCAAAAAATGTTCCACCGGTAGATGTGTCGACCGCCTGAACGCCGAGAACTTGCCGATTCTTTTCGTCCAGTACAAGCTCTTCTACTCGGGTGCTGAATTTGATGCAAGCGCCTCGCTCAATCAAGTTCTCTCGCAAGTTCTTCAGCAGCTTGATCAAATTTTCCGTCCCTAGATGCGGAGCTCCCTCCGTCAAAATATCTTCAGGCGCTCCAAAAGCCACCAGCGACCGTAACACTTTACGCACGTGATCGCTGTTGCGACCAATCCGAGTTGTTAGCTTGCCGTCACTCCAAGTTCCTGCGCCGCCTTCACCGAAGCTAAAATTGCTCTCTGGATCTAGAATTTTCCTGTGAACCAATTTTCCAATTGACTTTCCGCGCCCATTGACTGCCAGTCCACGCTCGAAAATCAGTGGGTAGTGTGTTGAAGACAAGTGGGGAGATGATAGAATTTGCAGAGCAGCGAAAAGACCAGCAGGGCCCGAGCCCACAATTACAATTGGACTTCTGGGGCTGTTGAGGGGGACTCCATCATTTGTTTTTGATAAATGTGGCGCTGGCGGTGTCTTCGTCAAATCGTTGGTTTTATCTGCCTGTGGTACCTTCTCCACCCTACCCGCCACTACCTTCAGCCTCCTTTCAGACACTACATCAACAACAAATTTGTAGTGGATGTTTCGCTTATCACGAGCATCCAAAGACCGCCGCACCAGTACCAGCCCACTCAAGTTTGGTTCTCTCAATCGCGAACAAACAAGTCCCAAGAGGGGTTTCGGATCGTGTGTATGTGCGTATGTGTTCGCTACCTTTACCGGAACAGGAACATTATAGACGCGGTATTTCGTTTTGGATGCCGACAATTCTGTTCTAGTGAATCGTGGAGGTACGCGGAACGAAAACGCGCCAATGAGCAGACAGAAATATATATGGAGGTGAGAGTGATAAGTTTTCATCGCAATTTAAGTCTCTAAATAAATTCTCCCCTCGGCGATTGTTTGTTGTCAATGAATTCTTTCCAAGATTACAGGTTTCTTTGAACGTAATTTTCGCACATTTATGGACGTCCCAGATGCTGTTCAATTCAGTATTCTGGTGATGGCCTATTCCCTATGGGTGGGGACTTGGGGCGGTCCTCCGCCTGAAAAAAGAAGGGCAAGAGGCAGTTCTTTTTCATACAGATCAACCTCTCACAAAGAGCTCTACATGCTTGAGGATAATGAGATCAGAGATGATCCCGAGGAGGAGGTTGATAAGCGGAGACTCAGCTACAATTCAAGCTCCCAGAGGGACTTGTACAGCTTGCAGCAGCAGCATGTCAGCTGAGCTTCAATTTGAAATCGGAAGTTGGAGAGGGGGAGGGAGGTTGAGGTAGGGGAGGGGGGGGAGAGGAGATTCACACGATGAGGGAGAAATAGAGAAGGGCATTATTTCAGCGGTATCAACCGCGAAGAACGAGTTTGTGTAAATCAATCAACTCAAAAAAGTCAAGCACATTGATACACTTACCCAGATTTCTGCAACATCAATCAGTCAAGTAAAGAAAGAAACATCCGCATACTCGTAGCACCTTTATTGCAGACATTTGACCTGAGATACACACACGCAAGAGGAATAGTGAGCCAAGAGTACCATGACCATACATAAACCAGGATAATGATACTAGTTTATGCTTATGAAAGAATATCCAGCCCCACTCTCCCACCCTCTTTTTATTGTGTTTACAGCAAACTCAGCCTCGACAATCAACAACTATTCTCTGGGCTAACGCTCTATTTTAACCCTACCACAACAAATTAAAAAATTGAAATTTCGTTTACTTAAATACGTTTTTGTAATACAATTTTTTTTCATAATAATAAATAAATATACAAATAAAATATAATATATTTTTAATAAAAAATTTAAAATATTTTTATAAAATATATTATAATTTTATATATTTTTTTAATTTTAATTTTATCATACAAAATAATAATTAGTTTAATTAATTTATTCAAATTTTGCATTGAAAGTATTATAATATATATAAATAATATAATTAAAGGAAATTGTATTACAAAAACTTATTTTAAGTAACTTAAAAAAAAATTTTATGAGAAATCCAGTTTTGGAGGAGGAGTTATTATGGAGGAGGAGTTATAGACGGGCTCGCGTGAATTGAGAGTTAATTGGGAGTCGAGGGGGCCTTAATATAATGTATAAGTCAGAACGAAGAGTTTTTATGTAAAAAATTAATCTTGAGTGGAGAAATTGTTGTTGTTTTTTTCCATTGTGGCGAGTTTTCGCAGTCGTACGACAATCAACAAAAAACCAAAGACCAACAATAATACCACCAATTCAACAGAGAAACTGACGATAAAACCCATCCTGGCGCTCAGAGAAAAGGCTCGGCCCCATCGACCAGTTTCAACAAATAGTCAACCTTTACTGACTTCGGGACATGAGTTACTCACCCTTTCCACCTCCCCCTCCTCTGCCCTCTTCCCCAATCCCCTCTGCTTCTTCCGCAGGAATGGGAAGTGAAGATAATGTTGATTTTGACACGGAAAGAGGCGATAGTGTGACTCCTACCTTGACAATCAACACACAGCACAATCTGTTAGCGCTCCCCTTGACAGCGACCCCGGGAACAGCAACATTGACATCAACACCAATATTGTCGCCCTCAGAAACACCATCATCATCATTTGTCTCTCAGCTGACGACCCCGAGCAGCAGGTCTGAGCATCAATCTATTTATAGTAGCACCGATGCTTTGAAGTCTCATGTATCGCTCTTTGTGTTGCTCTTTGTGTTGTTGGTATTGTCATCGACACTTTTTTCGGTTCTCTCTTCAGTGTACTTGTTGTGCCTGCTCATCCTAACTCCTGTGTCTGTGACTCTCGGGCGGGGATCAAAAGGATTGAGACGAAGGAGGAAGTTGATCCGTAGGGGAACTTTATCGCTTCTCATTTATTCTAGTTTTGTTCTGTTCATAGCTGCCCTAGCCAACCTTGTTGATTGGCAACTTGGGGCAGACGAAAGTCCTGCCGATGAATCATGGCGAGTCATACGATCGGGCTTGAAGTTTGTTGGGTTTTCCTTCTTTGGTGATTCGGAAGACAGCGCCTATTTTATTATACTGCCCCATCTTGCAGTGGTAATAAGCTGTGTGTTTGTGCGTAGAACATGGAAGAAGGAGACTGACCCAACTTTGCTGCAGACACCAAGTATTCAGAGCAGTAGAGACGGCAATACGTACAACAATTACAAAGACGATGGTGATGACGGCGGCAACGCCAACCCTGAGCCCCGACCACCGCACTTGCAACACCCCGGGAATAACAACTATCTTGAACGCATGTGGATACTGACTTTTGCTATCTCCATAACAGGCACTGCGACTATAAACCCTTCGCTCCTCTCGTTTCCTTTCTTTCTTTATCTTTGCTGTGGGCTTTATACCTGGGCTATTTTCCCCAAGCGGGTGATAAGGTTCGTGAGCTGCAATGTGTTGAGGGCTCTCAGTTGGGGTAGCGGGGCCTACGTCCTCATCAGCTATGTTTGGCAATTTGATGTTGTGCAGGATTACCTTCGTGAGAACAATTTACTTTTGGCAGGCGAGAATTTTCGTTTGACGGGCAACATGACAGATTCTTCGGAGTTTATGACACCTACAAATACGCCTACATTTGGTCTGATTTATTTTAAAGATGCGAGGGAGACCAAGCACATGTTTGAGTACTTTCACTCGGCCTCTCTCCTTTTGCTCCATCTACTTACTACGTGCAGGTACCTGTCCATACAAGGCGAAATCGTCGAGTCAAGAGAAACTCCTAGGTCTTTCATGCAGAGTCAGAGGAGTTTCTTGGATAACGACGGGGAGGATGCTGAAGACACTGACGATGAAGTCGATTTAAATTTATTTAGCGACGGTGACGGTGACGGCGACGGTGACGGTGACGGCGACGGCGATGGTGACGGTGACGGTGACGGTGACGGTGACGGCGACGGTGACGGTGACGGTGAAGGTGAAGGTGAAGGTGAAGGTGAAGGTGACGGTGACGGTGACGGTGATGGTGACGGTGACGGTGACGGTGAAGCTACATCGACCAAACTGAGAAAATACACAACCCCACTACCTCCCTTCTCTCCCCTCTCATCCCCCGCCTCAACTCCCCAAAAAAAAGATGATGACGACTACAACTATAATATGCTCCACCATTCTTTGCACTCCACTCTCCGCAAGTCGATGTCGCTTGCTGCGAGACTCCGTAATCTTCTCAGATATTCCTTGAAGCACTTGCAGACCTCCCTCTTGATGACCCTGAAGACATGTTCAACTTACCTCTGCTGCCTATTTTACATCGGTTTGGCTCTGGAGAGGCCCACGGCACTTGGGTTTGTCTTCTGTCTTATCGTCTTTGCGGGGAGCCTCAAGCCGACACTCATATTCGAGAGAGGCACGCCCGTCGTCTTAACCTACACTATTTGTTATGCCATGACCCGTTATGCGTACAGCATGCTGACGTCGGTCGACAGCAACCTCAGTCTGGGCTCCTTGGGGGAAGAAATTGGTCTCAGTGGCATGGATCCTTTTGACTATGGTTGGTTCCCCGCTACTTCCTCTGTCTTCATCATATTTACGCTCTGCTTTATCATAAAGATTCACGGTATTGATACCAAAAGGAGAGACGGGAGGAAATCGTTGTCGTCTTCATCATCATCATCATCGTCCCGAGCAGTTCGCCGGACGTCAACATTTCGGAGGATTACGACGGTCAAATTACAAAAACTTCTAAGCGAATGGTACGAGAAATTCGAGGGTTCAGGAGGACTTCGCATTCTGTGTCTCTGCCTGATTTATACTATGTCTATCCTGGGTGTTACAATCTCTGCAATCTCGTCCGAAACCCCCCCCAACATCCTGGACTTAATTCACCTCGCGATTTTCAGTTTGTTCACGTCATCCAAGACCCTCTGCAAACGATTCTGGACCATCTTCTGCCTCTATTTGGACATTTATATCCTAATTCATTACTTCTGGCACTTCACTTTCTTGGATGACCTAAAAGCAGACTACAATAATCTTTTGGTTGATGTTGGGCTGTCGACTCTTGCGAGTGAGAGCCGCACCTCAACCAGTTTTGTCTCCAAACTGCTCTTACCCTTGATCCTTCACGTTCTTGCTATCCGCCAGAGGAAAATCTACGAAGCAAAAAGGTCTGAGGTTGGCCGGAAGCGCCGGTTCAGCTTCAAGAACGAAAACAATTTCTTGATGGTTGTGACCTTACTGACTATACCGATGGCGTTCTTCGTGTGTCTGTACCACTTAGCTACGCTTGTAACAGACAAGACACCCCTCTCATTGGTGACTACCGGCTATTTTCTCCTATTCCTCTTAACTCCGCTTCTAATTTGCGTCCAACCGACTTACAAGCCGTTCAAGAACAAGCTGCTCTTCGTGAACAAGCTCTCTTGCTACTATGCAGGCATTTGCCTCTGTAGCAGGTTTGCTTTTCGCATTAAGATAGTCGGTTCATTTGTTACTGGTCTTCCCCACTACACCGACATGATTGGATTGGGCGGCGGAGAAGATGGATACCAAAATGCCATGAATTTCTTTCTGATAATGCTCTCAGTCTTAAATTACGAGCTGCACGCGAAGTACTTGTCCCTATACAAGACCTATATTACAACTATGGTGAGACTCGAATCAGTTAGAATACTCGCGCCCTTCCTCATGGGCTTTTCCTGCTTCGTTGCTGCACTTCGATCGATATCACTCAGCGGTCTGGGCATCATGATGACTGGTCTAATTCTACTTTTGAGCGAGAATCATGTAAGGGCCCGTTTATGGAGAATCACAGGATTGATCAGCTTTTTCTTTGCAGTGACGAGCTCTGCTTTTCAGTTTCCCTTGCTGAATCCAATTGCTACAGCAGGAGCTTATTGGTACGGTCTCAAACGTCCCGCAGGTGGGGTCCCGAACCCATTCGTCGAGTTTGATGAGGACGCAATTAAGACGGTGAGCTTGACGCAACTCGAGCCGTCAATACTTGGCTTTGCGACCTGCGTGTGGTTTGCTGCCTTCTTTGGGCACGTCAATGGGTCTTTCCATCGTTTTTTGAAGAAATTCGAGGAAGAATCTGAGGGTGTCGACGACATCATAATTGAAATCGACCAAAATATAGACGATAGAAGCAACGACATTGAGATGGTGTCTGTTGGAAGCGGCGGTTTCCGACAGCGCACAGTGTTCAGGGAGGCGCGCGAATCAGCAGACAACGAAGAAATCTCCGATGACAACAGTATTTCCGAAAGGACTATGAACTTTTTTGATGCAGTCGAAACCCACACAACCGACGCAACCGATACCCCCGACACCGATTTCGCTACGACAAGATCGATCAGTGTAAGATCTACCAGCCGAAGACGTCTTACAGCTTCTGAGAGGGAGGAGGATATCCAGAACAAAGAGCATGCGGAGAAGACAGTGAAAAAACTGGACGAGCAGTTTCAGTTTATTTCCACCACTCTAGTGGAGGGGAAATTTTTAGAGATATCCGTCATGGCGATATTCATCTCAGCGGTCAATCACTGCGACATGTTGGGCCTGTTTTATCTCCTTATCAATATATGGATCCTATGCAACCTCACGGACCGGTCAAAATGTCGACATCACTGGCTGAAGATTTCTGGTTTCTACCTCATCAGCGTTTTTGGCCAGTACTGGGCGGTCCTTCGAAACCCACCCATTCAATCTGAACCCTGGAATTCGAACCTCGACAACGGTGGTGATGTCGGCACCCGTCTCTTTGGTGGTCCCTGGTGCGGAATCTTCCGTCAGTTCACGCCTACTGCAAATAATTACAACGTGACTAACCCATTCGGCTGGAACGAATGGGCCGGGGTGTGCATCCCGAATACATACAAGTCTTTCCTGACTACGGACTTTGTAGTGCTGTTGATTCTCGCCTACACCTACGTTGAGCTCAAGATCAATTTGGGCCCTCGTGGGATAATGAGCAAAAATTTCGTGAACAGCTCGCTGAGAAGACTCCCCTCCGACGTCGTGGCTTTCGTCCTGTTTGTCGCATTTCCATACTGCACTCTTTTGACTTCTTTTTTGCTTGCGACGATGACGTTCAATTTGCTCTCATTTCTGTACGTCCCGATCATAATGGTTATGGTTATTCGTCACAGCAACATTATTGGCAAACTGCACATCGGCAGGAGCGAAAAAATGTGGACCCCGCTTCTCGCCGTAAGTCTTGGCAATCTTATCATCCGCTTCCTCTTCCAAGCCCCCATGTTCAAACCGAGCCATGGAATGGACAGCTGGCAGGTGTTATTTGGGTTCCGCAAAGCTCACAGCGATAACACTGAGCACTGGCCAAAGTTGGAGATGCAGATCGATTTGCTCATCGCCGTCATGGTCTGCGTCCAGATATTCCTTTTGCGCAGAGACGAGATCAAATTTTTGATCAAGGAGAAAGAGCGCCTCAAAACAGCAGAGGACGAAAACGGAAATAATATCCTGATAACAATCGAGAATGTTCGAATGGATGTGATGGACAAAATTAGGGACCGGTTTCGAGCTCTCAACGACTACATGGTGTTGGTCGCAAGCGAGAGGAACGAGGCAAACCTGGAAGTTAATTGGGAGCAGTATTTGCTCAAAAACCGCATTCTAGGCAAGCAGCAAACGAGCAGTTTTCTCTCCAGCCCCACAACACCGGTCGAGAAGAAGAGCAATCAGGAATATCTGACTTGGCTACACTCTTCGCGGAGCAATGACCCTAGAAATAGGCAAGACTCCGTTCCTGACGCTCTTCAGTCACTAATAAACGACAAGGCGAAAAAATTGGAAGTTGCGGAGCAAGAGCTAATTGTTGGAGCCGGAGAAACAGGTATGAGAGAAGGGCTACGAATGCGAAAGCAAGCGGGTAGTGATGCCGATAGTAGCGGCAGCGGCGTAAACTCTCCACCTCCTCCACCAACAAAAAGCATGTCGACAACCAATACAGAGATTTCACCGTCGCCCTCGCTGCGGCCGCCGCCTCCGACGAAAAGCAACTTTATCGTTGCTGCACGATTGCAAATAACTCTTTTTCTAAAAGAAGCGACCCGCGACGTTCTTGTCCACAGCTACGAAGATGATTCTGACGACCGCAAAGGCAACAAACCGATATCGTCCAGGAATCCAACATCGCCATTATCACCAGCATCACCAAAAACACCGACCAAAACAACAGACAATAGGCTCATCGACGAAAATAGCCGCTTAGTTAAATTGACTAAGTGGGTTCGAGGGGTATCCGTTGTGTGGACCATCATGAGGGCCAGTTCTATCCTCATTGTGTACTCTACAATGCTACTGAACCACACAACCAACCCAAACTACCTCAATATTTTCTACCCCGTGAGCATTTTTGGCTACGCCCTGTGCTTCAACCCGAGGTCAATGCCTGTTCTGACGTCGCTAAGAAGCCTTTATCTACACCCCCTAGTACAAAATCCACGGCGACAGTTCTGGAACTTTACCATATGTTACGCCTGCTTCACTATCCTTCTTAAGCTAATCTTCCAGCTCCATGTGATCTGCGTGTGCGAAAATCGTTTTTCATTTGCTCCTAATTGCCCCAGTTACGAACCGAGCAATAGGGACCTACTGAACGACCAAAAGTGTTTGTCTCACTATCCAGAGCTTCCCTATTACTACCAGGAACCAATGATAATAGACTGGAGCTTCGGTCTTCAGAAGTGCTACCTTGACAAGTCGGGCGTCAAGACCTACGTTGATATGCCATTCTTTCCCTATGAATACGAATTCAGCCCTGTGAGCGGAAATTACACCGAAAAAGACGGCCCCAATGAGGCCAGCGATGCGACACTTGAGAGCGGAGCAAGTTTAGAATTCTGGTTGAACTCAGTTTTTTGGGATGTTGCCGTCATTGCCGTGGTCATGTGGCACAAAAACATCATGCATATGCGAGGCGTGTGGGGGAAGCGAAAGGATGAAAGCAAAGACCCCAATAAGCCCGAGAAGGAGGAGGAGAAAAATAGGAGAATACTGCAACGTGAAAAGGAGATGGAACAAGAAATGGACGAGCTGGAATTAGCGATATACAGGGCACGGCGCGAGAAAAATGCCAAGTCCAAGGAGGAGGACCAAGGCAGTGCGGGAAAAGCAGACGAAGGGAAAGGAAAAAAAGAGCTGAAAAATGTCCTCTCCCGCCTAAAATACATTTACTATGCGTTTCGAGAGGATTACTACCGCTTCAGCAACGACGTAGGGAGGAAAAAACCGGGTTTCAACTTCTACAGTTACATCATAGCCATCCAAGGCATGCAGTTCCTTTATCTGATCTTCTTCATGCAGCGGGCTGACGCGCTTTTATCTTCCTTCGGGGAGAACAGCATCAGCGGGCAGTACGTTCTGATCCTCTTTCTACACTTTTGTATCATCATCGTGGACAGAAGCATTTACTTGTTGAAGTCGATGCGGAGCAAAATTCTGCTCCAGCTACTTACAATAATTTTCACGATGACAGTTTTGCATACAGGCGCTCTGAAGAAAAGCGCACTAGCAGAGGGCCCGCGCTTGATGCTCTGGTACGTGATGGAAATGATTTATCTTTTTTTCAGCGCCATGCAGATCTGCTACGGTTATCCCCCCTTTGTCGGCCAGAGCGTCCTTACGCAGAAAGTCCACTGGTTGCGTGGACACATATTCGTCGCATACCGAGCAATCCCATTCTTCTACGAGCTCAGCCTCATTCTTGACTGGGCGTGCACTGATACGACACTGATGATCAAGGACTGGATTAAGTGCGAGGACATCAGCTCATCTCTCTATATTGTTGATTGCAATCTCCACTTTCTGAAGAAAGAGAACAGGCAGAAGGGACAGAAACAACCTGCGAGGCGAAAATTCTTCACGGGGACGCTGGTTTTCTTGCTACTTTGTATCGTGGTATGGTTGCCGCTGGCCGTCTTCAGCACTGGAAGTATTTCCGGCGAGGACAGCAAGAACGAAGTCAGCTCAGCAGCCATGAGCATAGGGTTGAAGCGGTTTCCCGATCTCTACCGAGTCGAGTATGCACAGAATGTGGGCCAACTGTACGGGGACGATAAGTGGAATAAGTTACTTACCGATTATGACGAAATTGCTGCCTTATCAGCAAGCGAGAAAGCAAAGTACATGACCGAGGTTCAGAAGATTATCATGTATCCCACAAGTGGAGAAATCTGGCCCATCAGCCCCCCGAGCAAGGAGAAAATTCTCCAATTGGCCATCAGCGGAGACGACGTTGTGTTTACTGTCACGAGCAAATTTGTTCTCAACAGCAAATTTGTGCAGAGCGAAAGGACTGTCGTGACCGAAACAGTCCTAACTGACGAAGAGAAGAGACAATTCACTCATGTGTTAACGAATCGAAACCACAGCTTCACAATCGAGGGGCTCATCCCCGAGTTCTATCGACTAAGTACTAGCGATCAATCTAAACCGCTCATCCAAGAGAATTGGAAGAGCTGTCAGCTGTCCATGGACAGAAAAAATAACACCGAATGGTGGAATTTTCACTGTTGTGACTACCAGAGTGGTCACGTGGGAGGAGGCATTTGCGATGAGGGACCGCAATTTCACACCGTCTCAGCCAAAATCACTATTGGAAGTCTCATGGAGGGCTACAGTATCATGGGCCTCTACATCGTCTTAATTGGAAGTGTCGCTTCTCTAGTCCGGGCAGGATTCATCAATACTCAGATCAAGATCCTCTACGAAGATCTGCCTCGTGTTGATGTACTTCGGGAGCTCTTGAACCAGCTTTACTGGGCTAGAATGCACAAAGACCTCCATTTGGAGGAGGAAATCTTCCGCGAGTTGATTGATATTTACCGAGTTCCCAGCGAGATTTTCAAAAGAGTCGGAATTTATCGCCACTGGTTTGCCGAAGATATCGACTTGGAGAGTGAGAAGCGTAACAGAATGCAGATGTTGGCTAAAGATCTAAAAAAATATGAAGAGTAGGAATGTTGGATTTTGCTGAAAACAAGATTCATGTGAAAACACTGTTACGCAATGAATTAATTTAACCCATTTTGTTTGCTAACGTCTTTGCACAAAGTTCAACAAAGTCCCAAGAGAAAAACCAATAATCCCCCTATTTAATGGAACAGTTGTGAGTTATTTTTTTTTTTCAGAAGAACAATAATTTTTCTTTCATCATCATCCGGATATCAACATCAACAACTAAGCTAAGCTCGCATACTAATAGTGTCCCGTGCGACTTGCCATGCTTCCTAAATTAGTTGCCTTCGACCTTGACGGCACAATTTGGTCACCTGATATGTATCAACTTTGGGGAGGAGGCGCAGGCGCACCCTTCACCCGAAATCAACTCACCCAATTTGTCAGCTCGCTGATAAATCAAATCAGTCTGTGCGCTTGCTCGGTGACATACAACAAATTCTCGACGAATTAAAGGAGCAGGGTGTGATTATTTCATGGGTGAGCTGCACTGATGAACCAAGGTGGGCGAATGAGTGCTTGGATTTGTTTGAGAGCAAGAATGGGTCTAAGCTGGCGTCATTTGTGGACGTCTCCAAAGGAAAGCAAATTTTCAAGGCCAACAAACAGCGCCACTTTGAGAAGCTTCAGAAGATGTACCCCTCTGTGTCATATAACGAAATGCTATTTTTTGACAATGAAAAAAAACATCGTTCGTCAGCGCTATTGGCGTAAAGTCTATATATTCTCCCAAGGGAATAACGAGGGAGGTTTACGAGAGTGGCATACGACAATGGCAAAACTCGCAGAAAAATTGATGATAACAGTAGTGGAATGATGACAGCAGTAGTGGTAGTGAAAAGGTTTACATTACAAAGTGTTGTGTCCAAACTTGCTCATAATGCTTTTACAAGTTCCACACCATCCCACCACATTCTCCGCCAATCGCTTCCTATCGCAATTTATTCATCTCGTTCGCACAGGAAAATCCGTTGCAAAGTCATTTCTGAAAAAAAAAGCGAGAAGAGTTCAACCAAGCAGGAAAATTCAGAGATCTGGGTTGGAACAAATGCAGCAGCCTCCACAAATTTTATAGCTGTTTTCGATGTCAAATTTTTTTCATAGACCTCCCTCCCCTCTCTGAAGCCATATGTCCTACCAGTCCTTGTACTTGCTCCTTAACTTTTCGAATTCTGATGCGGTGATGAAGAGGGCGATCGATGACAATGTAAAAAAAGGAGATGGATGTGAGAGGGATTGTCGTCGTCGCATTAAATTCGCACAATTCGGCCCCGCACTCACCTGTTTTTTTAATGGATTTTCCGACAGCCGTGTCCTCCGTCCTAATTTGTTTCAGCACATCGTCTTCTTTCCCCTTAGCCTTCCAAGCACATGCACCCCCCACACAAACCATCCTTCCCATTTCACTGTCAACCGGGGTCTTCTTGCTTCTACTGCTTCCTGCAACCACATCATCACAGTCCGAGTCCTCCATGTCGTCCACGATTGACTTGAGGCGAGCCTTAGCTTTCTTCATTGACCAGACACCGAACTGATACCAAGAGGGAGGGACGCCATGTTTCGAGATAAAATCTCGTCGCAATTTGCTACGGTTTGAAATCATGGAGAGTGAGTAAGTGAGTGGGGGGTCGCAAATCGCGTTTGAATAAAGTAGTCACGGTGTTGGTTCGAACTGCAAGGAGCTATGGGGAGTGACGTAAATCGCTAATCGCGCGTACTTACCTGTGGTATTCGCAACCGTACATCCGCTCGATTCTTGGCTCCGGCAGTTCATCCTCCGACGACGATTCTGACGATGAACTGCTGTCAGACTCTTCTTCACGAGACGAATCCTCTTCGGAAGACTCCTCGGCCTTCGACCGGTCGCGTTTCCTGCTCCGGTTATTGCCGTTACCATTGCCATTGCCGTTGCCGTTGCCATTACCATTACCATTACCGTTGCCTTTGGTTTTGCTGTTGGATTTTTTCTTGGCAGACTTCTTCTTCCTGTTGTTTTTCTTGGGTATCACTTCGTCCCGGATCACCTTGAACGGCTTGAATTTCTTCTTACAACAATTGAATTCACCCCACCTCTCAACACTCTCGGAAACCCTCTCACTTTGAGGATTTTCTCCCTTTCTGCCGTCAGAACCCCGTTTTTTCGCTGCACTGGGTAAGAACATCTAGAGAAAAAGCCGAGGAATGAGAGCAGATGAAGAACGACACAGCGGTTAGGTTAAATTGGGGTGAATCGCAGGTGACAAAGCTGCAATTGCCAAAGAACTCGTCAAATCTTCGCTTACCTCCCCTCCGTACATCTCCCCATTTGAGGAGCCAGTTCCGCCACGACCCTTTCCCCCCAATTCCATGGGATAGCCACAAATGAATCCGAGGGGTACGTTTGGGAGCGCAGAAGCGCTCACCGCGGATCAGTCGGAAGGCAGGATTCCGGGGTCATTAATTCTTATAGGCCGTCCAGTTGGGGACATGAACATGTTGTCGTCGGCGGATGCGAACTTACAAGGAGGGGACAAAGTTATTGTTGAGAGAAACGGATGACGGATAGGAAGACAGACACAAAGAGTGATGTTAGACAGAATTAGAGATGCTAGCTATAATGAAGGGCAAAGGCTGCAGCCTTATACATAGCACAATGTATTCTCACCTGAATATTGCGGCCGTAGTTGTTGTGGATAGAATTATAGCTGGGACCACCACTGAGCAAGCCAGATGGTTTTGCGTTTTTTTTGAGACTGGCGGCACGGCTGCGTGTGTTATGCACGGCAGCTTCACTCCTGGTTGACCGAGTAGAAACTCTTCGCAAATACATGTTTTTTGTGTTTACGTTTGGGACATTAGAATTTCGGAAAGTCAGCAAGGTCGCTAAAGCTATTGGCAGAACAGTCAGAAACAATACCACTTACCTATCGCGCATAAAGATGGTTTTCTCTCCCTCTCCCTCTTCCTCTTCCTCTTCCCCTTCCTCCTCCTCCTCCCCCTCCTCCTCCACCTCCACCTCCACTTCGGCATTTTCGATAACCTTCTCGTTCAAAACCTCGTCGAGTACATTCCTCAGGCAGCTGATCAAGACAGCGCTCTTCTCCCCCCCCTCTCCAATCTTGAACTTCAAGAACCCGTCGATGACGATGCAGTTCCCGTCGATCTTGAGGTCGCCCCCGAATAACAGCAGTGCAAAGTGGGAGACGAAGTTCACCTGGTTAAGGAAGATCTGGGACTGTGTGCCGGAGGAGGTCACGGACCGTTCCTTGCTGCGGTAGACGACGTAGGCATCCCTCCCCTTTTCGTTCGCCTCCCTGATTCTCTTTGCCTGAAACGAGTTGGAGGACGGTCTACATGCCTCCTTGTTCTTGGTGACAAGTTTCCCGCCCCCTCCCTTCCCGGTGGTTTTCGGCCGAAGAAGTACGGCAACATTCGGGTAGAGTCCAGCAACGAGGCAGCAAGACACGAGGGTCGCCCTGGCGCTGTTATCGTTCCCGTCGCCGCTCCCCTTGCCGCCGCCGCCGCCGCTCCCCTTGCCGCCGCCGCCCCTGGCGAAGCCGGCGTCGACGAGCTGCCCCTCGAACGTCCTGCGGAGGATGTTCGCGTCGCACAGTACGCCGTAGTCCATCGCGTTCTCCCTGCACCAACGCCGCCTTTCGGAGACGCTCTTCCCCGAGCACTGCTCCTCGTAGTGTAAAAACAAGGCGACGCAAGCGATCAAATCGCCCTTTGAAGTGTCCCCCCCCCGAAATCCCTTACCCCCGTATCCATTCTCGACGATTGTGTCCAGAATCTCTCTTCCCCTCTGCCTTCCCTCCCCTCCCGGAACGTAGCCCGTGAAGATTGGTTTCGTCAGTGAGAGTACAGCGGCAATAATAAGACAGGGCTTCAAACAGTTCAGCATACTTCCAGTCAGCAAAATTTTCCCAACTCGACAGTCCATATGGAGATGACTGAGGTGGAATCCCAGAGGAGTAAGCCTGAAATTTCCTTTTCCAAATCCCTTAATCGCACCTATCTCCATAAGCCCCAAGCAAGCGTTCACGATGCCCTGCTTGCTGGGCGGCTCGATTAGCTTCCCCATGTGCGCCAAGATATCCACGCTAAAGTCGTCGTTGCCCCCTCCCTCACTCAAAGGTAGCTTATTCTCGCAGACGAGCAAGCACTGCAAAATCAGTTCGTCGAGGGGGGTCCTGAAAATCTCCGGAACGGTGTGATCAGTCAAATTGTTCTCCGCGAAATCCTGACGGACCAACCGCCAACAGAACCCTTCCCTCACACGGCCGGCGCGACCAGCTCTTTGAGTCATGCTAGCATTACTAGTCCAAACGGTTGTTAGCTCTTTGATCCGGGTGCTCGCATTATACCGACTCTCCTTCACAATACCCGTGTCGACAACATGTACCACATCGTCAATAGTGACGGAGGTTTCGGCGACATTGGTCGAAAGAACAATTTTGGTGACGCCAGGTGGAGGTGATTGAAAGACTCGTCTTTGTTGGTTGTGGGGTAAGCTGCTGTAGAGGGGAAGAAGGAGGCACTTCGAGCCGTCCTGGAGAAAAGTGTCGTTCCTCATTTTGGACAAGACCCGCTCAATCTCGCCGCGCCCAGGCAAGAAGACGAGAACTGCGCCCTCGTTCCGTTTCGCTAACTTGGAAACGAGCTTGACGATAAAGTCTTCATCTAGTTTGGATTCCACAATCGGGGAGAGCACCAGGCGCCGTTCATTGTTGTCGCTGTTGTCACTGCTATCATTGCTGTTATCATTATTGCCGTTACCGTTTCCGGTGTCGCGATCGCGGTTGTGGTTGGGATTGTTTCGGTTTCCGTTGGCGTACTCATCTGCCGTCAAGCGCGTCTTCACAAAGCCTTCGCAGTCTGCCAACCAATTGATCTGCACAGGAAAGGTTCGCCCCGGAATCGAAATAACCTCCCCACCGTTGAAGTAGCTACGAAATGTATCAGTAGAGACTGTCGCAGACATCAACACAACCTTTATTGTTTTGTTCGTCTCGGTCAATTCCTTCACCAGCATCAAAACAAAATCAGTGTTCAGGTCCCGCTCGTGCACCTCATCGATGACTACATGTGTAATGCTCTGTAAT
>ERZ651776.1803-NODE-1803-length-24832-cov-4.949061_pt1 | contig 24832 bp, 24 predicted proteins | sample MGYA00514761_ERZ651776 | MGnify/ENA metagenome assembly ERZ651776 | reverse complement strand
AATGGGAACACTAGCGACTCTGACACTCCGACCACTATCACAACTTCGCCTTCACTTGAAATCGAGAACTCACAAGAAAAAGACACACGCAAGGAAGTTTGTCAACAGTGTGGAGAGGAATGGCCCCACGATGTGGTGTCAATCGTCAACATGCTGAATATTGTTTCTTGTTATCTGAAAAGAGAGGAGCGACCAACGTGGCTCGTGTCCTGAGACGAGAGAAGAAAAGAAGAGTTCTGGAAAATAAGTGGAAGCTACGTGATGAAGGTCGGAGGTCAGACTTGCTGGCTACCCGATCAATTGTCTTGCCCTTCCTCTTCCGCCTCCGCCTCCTCCAAGAACGGCTGGTCTTGAGCTTGGCCCATTCCACATTAATTTCTTCTTTCCGTCCTTCTTGACGAAGCGGTCATTTGATTGGTGCCGTAGGTCGTCATCTTCTTCTTCCTCTCCCTCGTCCCACCTCGCCTCGGAGCCAAGATCGGCGACTAGTGCTTCTTCTTCCATCTTGGAACTCAGTCGAATGATACTTTCAATCAATTGCAGTGCCGCATGTGGTGGGACCTCGTTTGAGTTGTATAGGAGTTCGCCGTCTTGGGGGAATTTCTTCTCGCCAATTTTGTAGCCAAACAGTTGAGGGGCGAAGGGAGGACTCGAAACGCCCGCTTCTCGGCAAAAATCTCTGTCCAGGCTACAATCAAAGAAGCTAACCGTCACGTTCCTCGCCCCCTCGTGACCGAGCAAACCAGCGCTGAGTCTGAGTGCATTCGTCCTCGCTGACTTGCACGGTCCACAGGTCAAGCCGTCTAAAAAGCTGACAATGTGAAAATTTTCTTTGTCTTCGATCACATTTTGCAAGAATTCTTCCCGGGAGACTAGTTTATTCACCTGACTCCGGGCGAAGAGCCAAACCCACTCTTCCGCGACCTCCAGGATGTTCTCTTTCATGTTATGATCGCGGTGATCTAACTCATGTTGGGTCCCATGGAAGGGATTTACTAGCCGTACTGTCGGATACCTTCTCAAGTTGAATTCCTCCTGGCATATTCGTTTGTTTACCTCGCAATTAATGGCCCCGATTTCGATTTGATTGTCATCCCTCTCAACTAAATATTTTGCGAGCTCTTTGTACCGGGCAGCGAACTCCAAGCACCCACCGCACCAAGGTGCGTAAAATTCAATCAACCAAATTTTTGCTCCTCTTCCGTTTTTCGGATCATTTAGCTTCTTCCATAATTTCTCATCAATGTTTGTGATGTGTTTGCTTCCGCGATAAAAATCCTTATTTTGAGTGCGACCGCTCTGCTCATATTCCCATTGCGAGTAAAAGTGCTCAGCCTCCCCGTCACCAAAGTCATCAAAAGAAGCCCGCTTGTCAGGGTCGCTCAAAATTTCGTACGCAGTAACTAAAAATGCGAACGCTTCAGCTGCTGCCTCGCCGCACAACTGCATGTTGACTTTATCTGGGTGGTAGAGAAGGCTCGTTCTCCTATAGGCTCTCCTTATTTCGGAGGTGGTGGAATCGTCGGTTACATTCAGAACGAAGTAGGGTGTATCGTCGTCTTTAAAGAGTCTAACTTGTTCTTCGATAAAGTCACACCTCAGCTGGTCTTTGTCGTCGCTCTGATCGCTGGTGCCGCTCCTCTCATCGCTGGTGCCACCGTCCTGCAAGTCAAGCTTGATCCTCAAGATTTCTTGCTTGATTTTTTCCGAAATATTGTCTTTCTGTCCTCCGTCACCCATTATTTCTACCTCTGCCTTCTCTACTGATACCAATACTGTTTGGCACACATCGTCGCATTCACCACAATCACAATTACAACAGCCATTAACCTCATGGCTGCTTCCGCACAAACATTTGTGAGTCGGTTTCTCCTTCGAGGTGGAAGGAAATTGTACGCCACCACATTCGCAAATTGCGGCACCAAAACATGAAGAGTCCGGTTTATGCTTACATGTTCCGTCTATGTTGTGAGAACTCCATTCCATTTCATTCTTGGATACCTTTGTAGGATCAGGGTCTTTCACCTTCACCTCTACAGGATCACCTACTTTTTCGGTAACAGGATCCTCTACCTCAGGACAAACTTTGTGATCACCTAGGTTTCCGACGTGATCCTCTTCGCCTTGACAAAGCCAGGGTTCGTCTGGAACACACGCACGCTCTCCGAGACACCACGCACATCCTGACTGGAGACAAGAGTTGCAGGACAGCATATTACTGCAAGCATTAAGCATCCGGGTTGCTTCCTTTGATGCAAGTTGCGAGTTCAACTCGTTGTAAAGCCGCGACCCATCGATTGCGGTGTATTTTGCCTCAAGGTTAGTGTACTCATCCCTTAACTTGGAAAGATCCCTCCTAACGCCCTCCACCATTTCAGCACATTCTGGCGGTTCCGAATTCACAAGGGACAAGATGAAAAGATATACACTAATTCCCCTCGTAATGCGCCGCATTATATTTAAGTTTGATTTTTTCTTGGCTTTCAATTCAACCCTTAATCTTTGGTACATCTAAGAGGACCACACAGCACACAGAGTCCAGAACAGAGAGGGGAAAAAAAAAGCAGCAAAAAAAACAAAAAACAAGCCCCTTTAAATGCCTCCTGCTCTTCACGTTATTTACGTTTCACTTTTTAGTCCTTAAAGTTAATTGTCTTCCGGTCTTGTCTTTTATTCCTTCCTTGCATAAAGTCCCAACGATATACATAACAATCGCTGCTGCTCAATCAATCACGAGAATTCTGCAATTCTCTCGAGGAACTCAAAGTATTGGGGGAAAGTTTTCTTCGTGCAACCGGGGTCACGGATTCTCACTGTCTTTCCTGCGCACGCGACGAGAGCGAAGGTCATGGCCATCCTGTGGTCATCGTAGGTGTCGATGAGCACGTTGTCGTTGATTTCTTTTGGTGCTCTGATTTTGCAAAAGTCCTCCCCCTCGACGACGTCGCATCCGAGTTTCCTGCACTCGCATACGATGGCCTTCATCCTCTCCGTCTCCTTGACCCTCCAGCTGCCGACGTTCCTGATGACCATTTGGCCGTCGCAAACGAGGGTGACTGCTGCGAGGGTCATTGCCGCGTCCGGAATCTCCCCGCAGTCGACGTCGATGCCCTGAAGCCTTCCTCCGCCCTTCACGCCTTTCACCGTAATGCTGTCTGGTCCCCAGATTATGTCTGCTCCCATTTTTTCGAGGACGTCTGCGAATCTCACGTCTCCCTGCGTAATGTGTTATGTGTTTGTGTGTTTGTGTTAGGGTTTGTGTGTTTGCTATGTCATGTTATGTTATGCTAGTCAGACGCTCGCTCGCCTTACCTGCACACTGTCCTTGCCGCAACCAATGACAGTAACCTCGGAATTAGTCATTGCCCCTCCTGCAAGAAAGTAACTGGCGCTGCTGGCATCTCCCTCCACCATGATGGACCCCGGGCTTCTATACTCGCTCCCAGTGGGAACTTGAAAAGACGGCCGCTCCACCTTGGGGACTTGGAGCATGTCAGTCTCGACGGTGACGCCGAATTTAGACATTAAGTTTGTTGTTAAAGCGACATAGGGAGCTGAGATGAGCGTGTCTGTTATTTTGATTGTACAGGGACCTTCTGCAGTGATCATTGGGGCACTCATCAGCAGGGAGGACAGGAACTGGCTGCTCACCCTCCCGCTAATTTCCGTCTCGCCGCCGCCCCTCCCCCTTTTTCTGTAGGGTTTGATCTTGACGGGCGGACACCCCTTAAAGCCGACCTCCTTCCCCTCGTCATCAACGTCGACGCACTCGACCTCAGCACCGAGCTGCTTCAGGGAGTTCACGAGGTCCATTATCGGACGCTCCCTCATGCGCGAGATGCCGTCCAATGTGTAAGACGCCGTTGGTGATAGCGAAAGCGCGGCCGTGAGAGGCCGCATGGCTGTGCCAGCGTTGCCGAGGTGGAGCGTCTGGTGAGGGGAAGTAGGAGGGGGTATGACCAGCCCTTTCCCCTCCACGATGACGTCGCTTACTGAGGGGACGTCGCTTTCTGAGGGGACGTCGCTTTCTGAGGGGACGTCGCTTTCTGAGGGGACGTCGCCTACCTCAGTCTCCACTGAGTACCCCAAATCCCTCAGGGCGGCAATCATGAATTTTGTGTCGTCGCTGTCGAGGAGATTTTTCACGACTGTCTTCACGCCGGCGGGGGAGGAGAGGGCGGAGAGGAGGAGGATTCTGTTGCTGAGGGACTTGGAACCAGGGAGAGTGAGAGTGCCGCGGAGGGTCTTTATGGGGGGGATGGTCAACGTGTCGGAGGCAACGTCCGTTTTAATCGATGATGACGATGGTGATGATGATGATGATGATGATGATGACGATGACGATGTGCCGTCGCTGAAAAGACGCACCGAAGAGTATCGGTGTCTGACTCGTGGTCGGGAGCACTGAAAGCATTGTAAGCACTGAGGGCTTGTAAAGCAACGAGGGAGGAAAGCCAGAGCATTTCCGATCAGAGTCACCAAAAGGAACAGAATACAACGTTGGATCGACATATTTTGGTAGTTTTCAGCTGTGGAAATTCAAGGCGAGAATCAGAGATCAGAAATCGCGTTGGAAAGTTCCGTGAGGTTACTTTCTTACTTGGGTTCGACTTCTCTCTCTCTCTGAAAAAAACGAGACTGATCGTAGACAGGGTTCATTTTCCATTAAAAAAATTAAATTGGGTACACAGCCAATCTTCCCCAAAAAGAAGCGTCCACTAAACAGGTATCTTTTCGTATCTTTTTGTTTTGTGTCGGTGATGGCTCAACCATCATCTGCAGAGGAAGACCGCGTGCCCCTGCCACCCTGGATAGATCACATCGGTTCCCGTCTACTACCATGCCTCCTTGTCGGTTCTGCCTCGGGTGCCTCTCTTGCCACCCTCAGGAACCACAGCGTGAGGTTCTACGCTATTTCCATGGGGACGAGCTTTATGATGTGCGGGACGGCTGTGTACGGGTGTGAGAGGTTGGTGAGCTGGGGTATGAGCGATAGATTGAGTGTGGATGAAAACGGGAAGATACAGGGGTCGGTGATGACGCACGCCATCGGAGGTGCCTTGGGAGGCGGTGCGATAGGAAGTATTTTTAGGAGGTCACCTTGGGGTGCGATTCCTGGGGCTGCAATGTTTGCGCTGATTGGAGCAGGCCTAGGAGTGTGCGAAGATTCTTGGCGCGATTACTGTCGGGACCAGAGAGAATTGAGAGAAAGTGAGAACAGAAGTAGAAGATTATAGATTATGAAGATAGTTTCCTGCAGCAGACAAAACGTCCATTCCTAGAAATTTTATGTTCCTACTTGAGTGTACTCGTGTTACAGGACAGCCCACCAATCCACCTATTTGCAGCCAGCGGAAGCAAGAGCAGTGGACTCCCTACCTCCTGTTGGTATTTTCTGTACGCATCTCCCTTATTCTTGAGCTGTCTATCTTCCATTAGCTTCACCGAGACACAGACAAACAGCAAGGTGATGCTGATGGGACCAGACACCTTCCAAAAGTCAGTCTTTGTCAAACTAAAAACGTACAGTCCCCACCAAACCAGGATCTCTCCCAAGTAGTTTGGGTGGCGGCTATAGCACCATAGGCCCTCGTGAATGACGGGATCAGTCACCTTTCCAATCTTTTTCCTCTCAATAAAGTCGTTCATCTGCTGGTCGCTCACAGTCTCGAGCATGATGCCCAGAAACATAATGGCTCCTCCAACCCAGTCTAAAGCTTCTAGTGGATCCTCACTCTCAATAGCTCCGTAAAGGCTTAAGCAAGGGAGGAACAAGAATATTGTCTGGCCAAGGAAAACAGAGAAGAGCGAGACCCACCAGAAGTTCTTCCCAAACTTTTCTCGCATATCAGTATACCTCCAATCCTCATGCCCTATCCCACCCCTTGCATAGAAGTTGTTTGTCAGCCTAAATCCCCACACGCACACGAGGCAGAACACCATAATCTGTCGATCTTTATTTCCCGACATGCCAGACCTACAGTAGATCATAGAGGCCTGGTAAATGGGCCAGTTACTCCAGATAAAGTCGACGGGGTAAGTTTTGCCAAGAGGCAGTGAAACAAGCCAAAGTAATACGTTTAGGCCGATAAGTGTCAGCGAATCGGTTAATATGGGGTCCATTGTGAAGTGACAGGACAAATAAGTATTTGAGATAGCTTTTTATGGGACAAAAAGAAGATACATGGAAAAAAGTTCGAGTCATCATATTCATGTTGTCGAAAAACGAAGTTTGAGAAGGCAAAACAAAACAAGCAAAAGAAGGCTCCTCCTCCTCCTCCAATATAATAAAAAGCAGTAAAATCCCTATGGTAGCATCATAAATCATCTTCGCTGCATATGTATATATTATACTTAATGTTTTTTAGTATTAATTACCTGATGCGGCTCTTACACGAACATGCCGCACCTGCATATTGGATCCTTCTCGACCTGTGGTTCCTGTTTCGTCCTGTTGTCGCGTAGCAAGTAAGGCTGCATCTCCGGCGCTCGCTCTCCGATTCGTCGGGGTGCGTCTCCCCCCAGCCCCACCCACTCTGTACACTTCACCTGGCCTTTGTCTATTGCGCTGGTGCCTAGCCGCACCAGTGCCAACACCGCCCCCGGGAGCGATTGCTTGCTCCTGGTCATTCCAAGCATTGGCAAGAGCTTGTTGATCACTTTCGTTGGCGGCATTTCCGATCGTGTTAGCATTAGTGCGGCGACGGATTTCGGCACCACCACCACCATTACCACCATTACCACCATTACCACCATTACCACCATTACCACCATTACCACCCCTGCCACCCCCGCCACCACCTCCACCACCACCCCCGCCACCTCCACCAACCCTCGCTACGGGTACGACTGCGGCTGGAGCTGATCCGCGACGGTGGCGACGTCTCCTATCTGCCGGTCTACTCTGAATTGCGACGCTGTAACCCTCCAACACCACGCGGCAGTCGTTATATACACCGTCTGGGAAGTGGTTTACAGTCGGGTTCATCTTCTCGTAGTGGGGATAGTCGGGCGTAACTTCGAGACCGCAGCAATAGCAAAAGTCTGTCCGGTCTTTGATGCACGGAATAGCGTCGGTACTTTTGTGAACCATGTGATTGCACGTTTCTGGGTCATCCTTCTCGATAACCTTGAAGCAACCCGGGCAACGAGTTGCTCCGTGCGACTTCCTCCACTCCTCGACGTCATCCTTTCCTTCCATAGAGCAATCGACGCCAACGTGCCAAGCTACCTTGCACTTCATGCAAAATCGTTGGCGGCAGTAAGGGCAGGCAACCATCACGCCTCCCATTCTTTCGGGGAAAATCACAAAGTTGCCACAGAAGATGCAAGCCATGCCGTCTCCAAAGACAGCCCGATCGTTAAATAAAACGTATCGCTCGAACTCGTCCTTATTCAAAACTCTCTGCGCAAACTTTGGCTCCAAGACGGTGTGGCAGCCGGTGTGATGCATCGGACACTTGATTGGAAACATACTCGCGTCCCCTAAGGCTGTGGCGACATAAGACCGCAAACATTCGAGACAAACTTCGTGGCTACAGCCCGGAAGCTTGAACGTCTTTTCTTCGCAGAAGCAGATTGTGCATTCGCCGACTTTCAGCATTCTATTCAAAATTGTGTTTATGATCGGTGTAAACTTGGCGTGAGGTATCTTCTTCGCTGCTGCAGGCTTAAAAACAGGTCTGGAACCTTGAATTGCCTTGTTCGGGATGTATACTTGCACGTAGTACCACGTTCCGCCGATCGATCCCATGACTGCCAGAGTCGCAAACAAAACCCCCAGAACAGTGAGCACTTTCTCGGCGTCGCTCTGCACTTCAATCAAATTAGGATATTTGTAGGAGGGGTCGTCAAGACAGACCTCGTGGGCTGATCTCATCCAGCTACGCTCTCCATTCCATCTGTACTTAAAGTTAAAACTTGGCTGCTGAGAGCCGACGAAAGTCGCATTACCACCCCCCCCATTGTCGCCCTCGAACAAGACGAGCATTTTGCCGCATGTAGACATTACCGCAATGCTACCCACGACCGAGCTACAGTCTTCATAGTATCCTTCTTGCCCAAGCTCTTTGTAGAAGTCCAAACCACGCCACCAATAGATGTCGTCCATTGTTGTGGCCGTCGTCTCCGTCGCCAGATACGCCTCCTCACTCGCATCATCGTCCTCGTACATGGGGTGGTACTTTAGCAAGTTTTCTAACCGCGCGTCATAGGTTGGCGGGTAAGGATCAAGGTACACCCAGCTCGGGGCCCCGTCCTTCGACGGCCCGTTTTCGTCAACAAAATCAGGCCCGCACAGAAATAGGGGCCTGCTGCTCACACTAGCTCCCGCAAAGATGGCAAAATTTGAACGTGAAGAAAAAACAAAGTTTCCTTCCACAAAGCCGTGGATTTCATCGGCCATAAAAACGTCGTCTTCAATCACATACTGGCAAAAGTTTGCGGTCGGAAGAGAATCATAACTATCGCCCTCGTCCCCACTCTCATCCGGTACCGCGCAGACTCCCTCGCTAAAGTCGCCGAAGAAGACTTCCTGCCCACGATTGTGGCTGTAGAAGTATTCGCTGTTCTGCCCTACGAGCTGTACCTTTTCCGACACATTGTAGTGCATCTGTTCTATTTTCTGCTGCAAAAACCCGCACGTCTCAATGCTGTCGTCCGCGTGTACATTGACGAATTCGTTCTCTGTTGCGCCGGAAATTATCTTGCTGTTTAGCTCATCAGAGCACGTCTTTGTTGGCATTGCGCTAAAAGCGAGACTTCGTTCGCTGTTTGCCTCATTGATGTTTCCCTCGATATCTTTAAAAATAGGAAGCTTCCAAACGAAGTCGGCCGCATTCCCCGCACCGACGGCTGCATTTGGCATCCTCAACACAACTGGCTGCAAGTTATCTGTCGTCGTCTCTGAAACGCCCACTACTGCCTCCCTCTCGATGCTGCGATAAAATGCGCTGAATCCATAGCCTTGCTCCTCGTCTACTGGATCTACGCTGTTGGCTTCGAGACCGAGATTTTTGACGATCAAGTGCTCATCTTTTGTAGTTGAAAAGTCGACATACATGCTTCCACTGTATGACGAAAGCGAAAAGGGTGTCTGAGTGCAGCCGTCACACTCCCAAATTATGTTCTCAGAGTCAGCATACGATGAGTCGTAGACCGTCAACTTGCTGTTCTTCAGGTTCACCCTCTCGAAAGCTAGAACTATTTCTCTGCTGATGCTCGTCGGCGGCCGAATGACCCAGCTGCAGTCCTGATCTTTCTGATTTCTCATTTCTGCTGGCGAGCCGTCGGTTAGGTACAAACTAGGAGACTCGAACTCGAAGGGGAGGTGCGTGATTCCGCATGTCTTGGTCTGGCTCTGAGGATGGTGGTGAGAAGAGACGTAGGTTGCCTTAAAAAATTTAGGTAGGTTGTTGAGGTAGGTGGTCGGAATCGCATTTGTGGTGATTCGGAGAGTCAGCATATTGCGACTGCTCTTGATCCAAGTCGTTGACGGTTCGCTGCCACAGAAAGTACCAAGAAGTGCTTGATTGGTATCGCCACCATCGTAGACACGAATAAGGTCGCCATTGCTTGTGCTGTCACAGCTTCCAATGATACCGTCCAAATTCATAGTTAAGAATTGGAAGAAAATCCGAGTCAAGCCGCTCCCGGATGTCACACTTGGGACATGGATTCGCATTATATAGTCAAGATTTATCGGCATGCTTGGCAAAGGTGTAAGTGTCGTTATAGGAGGAGTGAAAGAGGATGCAATAGGAGCCCCAGTGGTCTCGATGCCGTCGCCCATGCCCTGGTTCTCGCCGAATAGCGTATGGTAGTGAATCTCAAATCCTGTCCCAGTGTTCACTTCCGTATAAGAATCGGTAGAAAAGGTAACGTATACATCCCTTGAGGGAATAATAAGCTTCTCTGGCGCGAGATTGCAATCATCGCAGGCCCAGAAAACAGGTGACGCGCTATCGACGCCCTCGTGAATCGCAATTTTTCCGCCCCCCCGAATATCGAGTCGAGAGAAGACGATAACTATTGCCTCCACTTCATGATCATTCTCATCTCCGTCGTCAAAATTTGTTTTGCCGACACCCCGGATGTCTGGACTAATCCTCCACTCGCAGTCCTGACCGGCTCTCATCAAAGCGCTCATTTTCGTGCCGTCTGTCAATATCATATTGGGCGTCGAGTACACCCCGGGGGAGCGCGAATCTTCGTAGCCACAATCGTAACGCGTTGTCTCACTGTAGTAAGTGAATCGGATGTCCCCTTTTAGATTGTTAGCCCCAGTCCTCAGCCTCAGCGTCATGTGCCGGCCGCTGCTCACGAGGAAGTTAGTGGCCAATGACGCATCGCAAAACTCTCCCAAAATCGGTGAATCAACGTCCGAGCCATCGTAGACGGTTAACATGTTGTTACCAGTATCCCCGTCGCACCGCAGCGTTATGCTGTTGAAGGCAAGATATATTTGGTGGTTGCTAAGATCATTGGGCGAAATGTGCCACTTAAAATCGAAGTTAGGGGGAAAGTAGCCATCATAGCGAATCGCCTCCACGTTATTTGCGCTAGCCATGTGCAGATCCATCGTCCTATCTCCACTACCGTATGAGTTTTGGTAAAGAGAATAGTATTCCGCCTCCCACCCGTAAAAGCCGGGACCTGGTGCTGGCTCGCTGAAGTAGCGAATGAAAAATTCCCCCTTGAAACTCCTCAATACTGGGGGAGCAACATTCCTGCACCCATCGCAGCTCCATAACAAGCTACTCTTGTCAACGGTAGCCCCGTCGTATACTTGCATCGTCGCAAAATTTTTAATTCCAATGCGGTTGAAGTAAAGCACGATCTCGTTTGGTATCACGCCCTTCGGCTTGACCCTCCAAGTACAAGTCTGAACTCGCTCGATATTATTCGCTGCAGTGCCATCCGTGAATTTACCCGACAGCGGCTCCAGTGTATAAGGATTCATTGATGAGCATGCAGTAGACTGTCCATCAGCCAGGTATAAAAAATCAAAGTACCCGTTGGTGTTGATAGAGTCGGTGCGAAGCTGAATCATCATATCAGCACCGCTCGATGTTATCCACTCATTCGGCACTTCGTCACCAGTAAGGCTGCAAATGACGGGGCTATCTACTGTCGCTCCGTCGTAAAAAGTTATGTTGTCGACCCTGTCCGGAAAGTGGATGCTCGTCATCATGACAGTTATAGGGCCTGAAATGGTGTCTGAAATTCTGTCATCACCCTGTATCAGATATCGATAGTCAAGAAGCGTGGAAAGCTGTCGGTCAATATCAGGAGACATAATTTTAGCAAATGGCTGGTGAAGAATCACCTCAGCGTCTGTTCCGTTGTTGTCTGTCGAGTGCGGTCGCAATCCCGCCCCTGTTTGGGGCAGGAGGTTGCTGAATGAAACGGCACTGTAGCCGAATTCAAACTCAACTGAGGTCCGACCCTCTGATAATCCGTACCACACAATATTGAACGGCGGTTTCGCTGAGCGTATTGGAAATGGTAGCGCCTGTTGAGCGGGCCGAAAAACCATCAGCTCGGTTCCGTCACCATCGGACAAGTGAAGCGAACCACCGCCAACATAAATGTATTCGAAGTAAAGGTCGACGTAGGCAATACTATCATCCGGCCCGTTCGGATCAGGGACTGGATTGACAGACCACGAGCACATTATGTTGGTGTAGTCGTGTTCCACCTTCCCATAGGCAACAGCATGAGTGGCAGTTTGTGTGAAGGTTAATGTGTCATAGGGAGGGGCAGGATCATGCGATGTATAACCAGTGCAGATACTAGGGGTTGCCGGAAGGGGGGAAAGTAGTAAGAGGAGGAGGAGATGAAGCTGCCTGCGAGAATAAGGCATTCTTCAGGGGGGCTGTCTGAAGCTTGCAACTCAAACAGTGCTGGTCAAAGAACTACTATGAGTAAATACATTGGGAAAACTAGACACAAAATTCTAGCATTTGGTGTTCAAGCGTTTTTTGTGCAGGGCAGGATGCGATCAAAAATCGACAGTTTCTCCTTCTTAGGGCAGTTGTGGTTTCAATTTTATGACAGCACAATCATCCTCCGCCGTGCAAATTTTCAATTTTTTTTTACCTTTGAAAAACACAACATGAATCAAAATAACTCACTTGTTTCATTTTTCACCAGACTATTGGGCAGCTGGTGCTATCTTTCTCCTCTCCGAAGCTTTCAGGAATGACCTATTTCGCTTCTCACTGCCTCCTGCCTTCCTGCAGGACTCAGTATTTTTTGCATGCCACTCTCAAGAAGAAGAAGAAGAAGAAGAAGACGTGATCAGACCGTCCAATTTTGAAGGCACAGCATGCATCGTGCTCAACCCGCCTAGTAATTCAAAATGAAGCAAAAGATGAACAGAACAATCTTCAAAAAATTTGGCATTTTATTCCAATTCTGCCGATTTAGCAAATCACCTCGTTCCAGTTGAATTTGTCCTCCTCTTCTCCATTCTGTATCGCTCGAACGGCTTCGTAGAGCATCATCGTCTTTGGCCCAACATTCTCTTCATTATAGCTATACACCTCGCTGCCCTTTACGATCTTGCCAACTGCATAAAAATTTCAGCGAGGCTGAGTTAGCGACACTATACACAATTTCACGATTTTAATTCAGCTTTCCTTCTTAGCGATTGACATTTAACCACACTCACCACTAGTAACCACAACGGCCGTTCCACAGGCGATCACCTCGTCGAATTCCTCCAGTTCACTTGTGGGTATGTCCCTCTTCTCCACCTTCATCCCCTTTTCCTCCGCGATAGACATGAGTGATTTGTTGGTTATTGATGGCAGAACACTGGGACTTGCAGGAGTGACAAATGAGTTCCCCTTGATGCCAATAAAGTTTGAGGTGGAAAATTCTTCGACTTTAGTCTGAGTCTTTGCGTCGAGATAGAGACCGATTGGGAATCCTCGTTGTTTCCCGAGCATATTCGGTAATAGGTCGCTGGCATAATTCCCGGCCACCTTGACCCCACCAACTCCCCGGGGTGCAGCCCGATCGAAGTCTTCGATTACTAGCGCTGGCACAGGTTTGATCCCACCCTTGTAGTAGTCTCCAACCGGCATTACAATAACAAGGAAAGTGTATTCATCCGCTGGCGAGAGACCGATTTTCTCCCCAGAGCCGAAGAGCAGAGGTCGCACATAGAGAGCTCCATTGCTGCCATAAGGTGGCACAAAATCGATGTTGTCTCTCACGACCATTTTCACCGCCTCGACAAATTGCTCCTCGCTAGGGAACGGCATACACGTTCGCTCACAGCTAGATTTTAACCTGGCAGCGTTATCCTTGGGACGGAACAAATGCACCGAGTTATCTTTGTGGGCAAAAGCCTTGAGACCCTCAAAGCAAGCCTGCCCGTAGTGGAGGGCGGTTGCGCCGACATGCAGCTTGATGTAAGGGTCTTCCACAAGCACAGGCTTCGACCAAGCTTTCGTTTTCTTAGAATATACCATCTTTAGGTGGCTGCGTGTCGGCCTGAACTCAAAACCTAAATCTTTCCAAGGTGTGTCCAGCTGAGCTGATCCAGGGCCGGACATTGCGATACAGCCCTCCGTAGAGGGAGGTGCCAAGCGCTCATTTGAAGTAGATGCGGGGACCGTGTCGGTAGCAGATTCAGAAGGGTCATAGAACGGTTTCTGAGTAGCACCGAGGTCATACCGAGCAGAGGTGCGGAAGTTGACCACGAAAGGTTCAGATTTATTAATTTTAGAAACTAGGAGGAGAAGGAGAAAAATACGATCCATGTCCACAGGTGATTGTTTGAATTGAAAACAAAACAAAACAAAGTTGTTCTTCATTACTGAAACAAAACACGAAAAGAAAAAGCAAACAGCGTTAAAAATTGGCCGGACCCCATGCACCCTTCCATTGTTGCCGTCCGAGTTGGTGCAGGTATTGTGCTGGCTGTCAGGAGCGACAATAAAAGCGACAATAAAAGCGACCAATCTGCTACTTCGACCCCCTCGGTCTCCGCAGATCTCTCCCATCTGGCGTCGCTGGGTCTCTCCGACGAATCTCTTGCTGCGCTCACAAGCCATTTGTACCTGGACCCAAGCGCTCCCAAGCCTAAGGCTCCGCCCTGCGGCCTCATGAAGGCGCAGCAGGCTGCGAGAGCTGAGGCAACAAGGAAGGTGGCGGAAGGGGAACTGGCGTGCCAGGGCGTGTCCGAGGGGCGACTGTCAGCTGGACCACTTTTGCTGCAGCCACGCCGGAACGCGGAGCAGGCTCTGGCCGCCATGAGGAAGGAAGGGTGCTGCTGTATGAGCAACGTGGTGGACAAAAACACTTGCGAGGAGGCTCTGAGACAGATCAACGAGGACCTGAGAGCGGCGGTGGAGAGATCAGAGGAAGAGGGTGGCGAGCCGTTATGCCGAGCGACTGGGTTCGGGAACGTACTGGCGCGGTCGCAGCGTTGGGACATGTATCTGGATTGGGATAGGGAGATATTTCGGCATGCGCTCGGGCAGATGTTGCTTCCGCCGGAGAAAGCGGATTTTGAGACGGATTTTGAGACGAACGCCGCAGCAGGCCAGCTTGGCGAGCTGTTTCGGGCGCTCGTGGAAGGCGGAAATCCCGGCTCACTTGCAGCCATGCACGAGTTCTCTGCTCTCGTCGCGGATCCGGGCGCGCCCAGGCAGCCGACGCATCCAGACAACAAGTTCGAAAGTGAGGGAAAGGGGGAGGCGCCCCTCTTCACGGCTTTTGTGGCACTGCAGGATGTCGATTTAGAAATGGGGCCGACTTTAATGCTGCCTCGAACGAACTTGGAGGCTGCTCACGCTAGTTTCAACGAGGGGGGGGGAGAGCAGAAGAATTTCCTTGAAAAATGCGAGTACCGAAGTTGCTGCCTTAAGCGAGGGGATGCGGCGGTCATGGATTCAAGGCTACTGCATTGCGGCACGGCAAACACTTCCGATAAGAGAAGAGTGCTCATGTATGTCACCTTCAGGAACCCAAAGTACGGAGGCCCGGACGTAGAGCAGGGCAGTCTGTTGTCAGGTGTCGACGTGACGCTGGAGGACTGGGCCAGCGGCGGGAAGCTGAGAAAGGTTCCCGCTGAGAAAATTCACCAGCAAGGAAAATGATTGGAAGTGAGAAGGTGCATCCTTACCCGTGTCCTAACCAACCCGCGTCCTTACCCATGTCCTAACCAACCCGCGTCCTTACCCGCGTCCTGACCCAACCCGCGTCCTAACCCAACCCGCGTCCTTACCCGCATTCTAACCCGCGTCCTAACCCAACCCGCGTCCTTACCCGCGTCCTTACCCGCGTCCTTACCCGCGTCCTTACCCGCGTCCTAACCAACCCGTACTAACAAATAATTTTTTGTTTTTCTGAAAATCTCCATTAGTCCTTCAAAAAAATAAAGTAAAATCTCCACCAGGCACAAAACTCGTTCATCTGTTATTGGTCATCTGTTATCCTCTTGCAGTTGTTATTGTTATTGTTATTGTTATTACCATAATTCTTCCGATGATTTGCTGCGAAACCACCTTCACACTCTGACTCCAACTTGCCTCCCAGTCCCAGTCCCAGACCCAGACCCAGTCCCAGTCCCAGTCCCAGTCCCTGTTGCCCCCCACCCCCACCCCCCCTCCCTATACCACTACTGCACTCCTTCTCCTCACCCCTGTAAATATAATATAAGAGCGAACTTTGCCACCAAAAAACAATTATCTCTGGCTCCTCCTCCTCCACTCCCAAACTCCACGTACTCCCTCTCCTCTCTTCTCCCCCCAAAACAAAGAAATGATCTTCATCGTCGTCCTGGCGTTCCAGGCCTCTGGTACGAGCTACGCGCCTGCGCCGATGCCGGTTTGAGGATCTGAAAGCTGCACATGAGAGTGTCATCCACAGTCATCATGGCCCCTGCATTGTCGAATTCGCCACAGTAGTTAGGGGCGGAGAAGATGGTCACGAGCTCGCGCCCGGCGAAGAACTCGTACCCGTCCTCGACGACTTGGTGGGCGCGGACGACGAGGTCGAGGTCATGGTGGCGAAGGAAACGTCGGACCACGTCGCCTCCGAAGGTGAAGGAAACACCGCGGTCATTTTCTCCCCAGCCGGTGATGGAGGGGTCAGGATCTGCCCAGAGTATGTCACAGAGGAGACCTGTGTCGGGGACATCACAAGGACGAGCAATGTTGGCAATGTCCTCGAACTTCTCCAGTTCAGGGGACAAACCTCCGTGCATACAAATTATTTTATCTGCAAAAAGCGCAACAAGCCGGTAATCCGGTTTTGTAGGTTGGTTAGAAGGTGCTGAGGGCGAGGCGAATTGAGGGGGGGGAAAGAGAGATGAAAATCCATCTGTTGCAGCGACAAGCAAACAAGCAAACAAAAAAAACAAACAAACAAACAAGCAAACAAGCAAACAAGCAACACCAGAAATCGGACCACAACACCACTACTAACTCACCGTCAATCACAGCAGTGCAGGGAAGGCAATTGAAAGTGTTACAGAACTGCTTCCAAAGCTTGACACTGAATCGGCGACGACACTCATCATAGAAACCGTAAATGCGATTGATACCGGCACACTCGTGGTTGCCTCGAAGGATGAAGAAGTTCTCAGGATATTTAATCTTGTAGGCAAAGAGGAGGCAAACGACCTCGAGACTTTGCTTCCCGCGGTCCACGTAGTCTCCTAAAAATAAGTAATTGGCATCAGGAGGAAATCCGCCGTATTCGAAGAGGCGGAGGACATCAGTATATTGGCCGTGCACGTCTCCGCAGATCTTGATCGGGGCGCCCAGTTCGAGGAGCATCGGTTGGCTGAGGAGCACTTCTCTGGCCTTGGAGCAAAGCTGAGTTGCGTCACTGACACTGATTTCCACCAAGGTCCCGGGCTTCTTGTTGCGAGCAGACAGAAGCTGGTCAATTACACCATCCACCCAGTCGTCTGACGACGCCGCCGGTGATTGTGTCCTCATCATTGTGTTTCCTTTGGTTGAGTGGAGTCGTTGCAGTTGAAGAAAGACTTTCGGGGGCTAGCAAAAAGAAGTGGTAGGGGCAATTTGTAAGGACCGTTCTAGTCGAGGATGGGGGGGGCGAGCAACTGCACGGCGCAATGAGCAAGTAATTTGCCAGCAGGGAGGTGTGAGTAGGCTGGTGTATCTTAATTAATGAGATGATTTCGTGCAATGGGATGAGCAGGACGTCTGAAGAGATGGCAGTGCATGTCCCAGGGCCAACGCCCCAAAGTAATGGGGAAGAGGGCAAACAAGACGCCTCGGACGGGTTAAATTCGCCATTCAGCACCCACGGCACCAAGAATGCTCACTCTAACCCGGCCAAGCAATCGAACCCCCCTTTTGTTGGGTGGAGGGGGAAGCAAAGTCCGGGAATAAAAACCGAATAAATGGCGGACTACGCGGCACAGGTACCGTCTCGTTGCTTTTTTAACTTACCTGAACAACCTGACAAGGAGCTCTTTTCGGATGAGTCTGAATAAGGGATGGGATACTTCATCTTCTTGATCAAGGTAAGAAAAATTGTTTATTGCCGATGAAAACTTGTCCACGGCAATTTCACGTTGTTTTAGGTGGCCAGTACGTGTTTTTTTTTCCTTCCGAATGAACCTGTTGGTGCCTTTCGCCTCGACAGTGTCTGCCCAAGTCCTGTTGTTTGTGAGGGCGTCACTGCACTTGTGTATGATAATCGGTCTTGACGTCGCGGCTTATGCCTCAATTATCCCTGGTCAACGGGTACTTGCGCTCTTAAGTGCGTTGATTGTGTGTGAGACCAGCGCAGGACCCCCGTTGGTCTGCCCACTATTTCGCGAACGTGGATAATGAGACCCGAGGGTCGACTTGTGGTGCACAGATCGCGTTATAAAAGCGGGGCGAGGTAGCTTATCAAATATCCTCTACTATGGACGGGGTCGCGTCACCTCAAATGATCACTTTCTCCCAAGTGTGTCTTCCCAAAATTGGGCTGCCTCTGTGATTACTTAGCCTCCCTTGGACAACGTACAACAAGCTCCATATGTCCGCGTGGTCTAGCGGCATGATACCTCTTTCGGGTAGAGGTGGTCCCGGGTTCGATTCCCGGCGCGGACCGATGGCAGCACAGTTGTTAGACGACGTCAAGAGATGGCCCCCATGAGAGGCAGTTTGGATGACTCTGATTTGCAATGACAACGGTGTCGACGGCGATTGCGGTTGTACGTCGTCAACGATGCGTTGACAAGAAAAAGTGTTCATGTAGATTATTCCAGATAAATTTGCTAACACTATCACCACGCAGTAAATAACAGCAGACGTCATGGTTATCAAAACTGAGCTGTGCGACTTCAGCGCCTACCGAATCTACCCTGGAAATGGTAAATTGTTCATCAAGAGGTGAGTTTTGTCCCGCGGTCTGCCCAGTATTGATCCTTGTCGATCTCTAACACCGTTCTGCCCCCCTTTCACCCTTTTTTTTTTTCATTCTCCTCCCTCCTTGTGCAGGGACGGCAAGCCCCTCTGGTTTGGATCCAGCAAGGCCGCTAGTCTGACCTTCCAGGGAAAGAAGCCCTCGAAGCTTGTGTGGACCCAGTCATGGAGAATTAGGCACAAAAAGGGACTTACTGATATTGTCGGAAAGAAGCGCGCCCGAAAAGTTACCAAGATCCAGCGTAGTTTTGTTGGTGTGGACATCAGTGAATTGAGGAAGCGACAGAACCAGTCTAGCGCTGTGCGCGCCAAGGCCCAGGCCGAGGAGAAGAAGGCGGCCAAGGAGAAGAAGGCGGCTGAGAAGAAGGCGGCAAAGAAGGCTAACAAGGGCAAGGGTGCTGGTGGCGCTGTTTTCGCTGCCAAGATTCCCAAGAATGTGAAGCGATAAATAGTAAGAGGAAGATGCTGCTTTTGGCAAAAACTTTCAATATCATTCATTTTTCGTTACTTTTTCCTTCTCTTAGCATGCGTTCATTCAAACAGACCTTCAAACAACATCTCAACACCCTTCACATTACTACACTACTCAGTCGCGTCACATATACCCTTTGCACCAACGGCAAATTGCGCGTCTGCCTCAGCTAGTGTGGGACTATCAAACACAGTGCAGATGCGGTTCTCCCCGCGACCCTTGCGGAGGCGAAGGCGCGTGGTACTGGCGTGAGCAATGATGTTCCCGCCAATAGCTTTGGTAGAGTCTTTCGCGAACGACATTCCCCCAGGATCAGCTGTCACCTGATTGGTGATAAATACAGCGACCCCAAATTCTTCAGCAAGGCGTGTCAGTTGCCTCAGGAACTGCCCTAGTTGCATCTGACGCTCCGACAACTCGCCACGCCCTGAATAGTCTGTACGAAAGAGTGCCGTAGCGCTGTCGACAACAATAAGAGCGTAGCGGTCCTGTGCCATAATGGCGGCGGCCATCTTTAGTAATTCCATCTGATGCTCACTGTTGTGGGCACGAGCATAGGCCACGTTCTCAAGTACCATTTCAGGATCCATACCAAAGCGCTCGGCGATCTCCTTCAGTCTCTCAGGACGAAACGTACCCTCTGTGTCGATGTAAATGGCCTGCAAAAGAGAGGGGTAAAGTTAGGAAAATATGTGGTTTTGTTGTTGTAGAGGGTTTCTCTGACTTTCTCAGACTGAATACGTCGCTCACCTTCCCCTCTGCACCGCCATTCGTCACAGCCATCTGACAGCTTACACAAAGCGTGTGGCAGAGCTGCGTCTTGCCGGTCCTGAATTCTCCAAAAACCTCAGTCACAGACCCAGTCTCTATTCCACCCTCGAGGAGCTTGTCCAGCTCAACGGAACCTGTCGTCAGGGTAACGATGGAAGAGCGATCGATCAGAGCGTCGGCAGCCGTCTTGAAGTCCATAGGGACCATAGATTTGGTCAATTCCTTCAATTTCAAGACCTTGGCCTATACATGCGCGCAGTAGTGAGAGCATTGAGTGAGAAAGTCAGCTGTTTCTTCCCATATTCAAGCCAAGAGTTGCACACTCACCTCGCTGATACCCTTGACCTCGCTGAGCTTCCTGACAGTGGCGTGGGCGAGGGATTCGACCGTATGGTAGCCTTCGTTATTGAGCTGAGGCGAGTGAAGAGAGGATACGAGAGGAAGTTAGAGAGTGACGAGCAATTTGGTGACGAGCAATTTGGTGACGAGCAATCTGGTGACGAGCAATCTGGTGACGAGCAATCTGGTGACGAGCAATCTGCTGACTCGTCTAAAACAGCTTCCGTACCTTTTCAATATCAGCAGCAGCAATTCCGTGCTCCAAGAGAGCCTCCAAGTTCGTATACGACACTTGACACTCCTGGGCCCCCTGGTCCTCTTGCATAATGAGGCCCTCAGGCTGTTCTTCCATCTGCATAGCCGCCATTCTGGAGGGAGGGATTGGTGGAGTTGTTAGTAAGGAATCGATCACGTAATAATCCGTCAAGGGAAAATAAGAGATATAAAACCGCGGAAAATCGATTGTATGCGAGTAAAAGAAGCTACAGGCACCGCATTTCTCAAACAAACTCGGTGCACAATTGTTTGAGCAGATGCTCTGTTTCTCTGCTGATCTAGGGATTTCTCAAGCTTTAAAGCGCATATATCACATATCTTTGACAAAATAGAAGTACCTGTGTTAAAAAAATAGAGATTTGACTCGAATCTGATGCTTTGTCAGTTTAGAGCGTGTGAATTTCTGCCTCCGAGAAACTATGAAAAGGTTGCGCAGAGGTTAGGCCTATTTTAAACCCTTTAGCGGCGTCAGAGAGCTACCCTAAGATGAAGGCGGCCTCAAAACAAAACGAGACTTAAATAATTTACATCTTATCAGGTGGAAAACAACCAAAAAGCGTGTTTTTTGGGGGTTTTTTTGGCAACCTAGTAGTTTTTCTTAGTTTTTACTCCGACCTCCCAAGTCGCTTCGTCATCTTTCAGGTTGTATCTTGCCTTGACCTTCCTTTTGACTTTTTTGTTCATCCATCCTGTGCGATGTTCATCACAGCGTCTCAAATCGTCCAATAGCTGTATCCGTTCGTAGAGCTTGGTCTCAAGCGCATTGTTATACAATTCTTCGTCCTCTTCATTCCTGGCAAGCGTCTTGTACCACACTTTTCTGAGCTCATGTTTCTCATCGTCTCCAATAACGCCATTTACTGAGTTTGGGGGGAAGAGCAACATGATGCGCTGTAGGACAAGGGCAGTGGCGACAGAGAGATTTAAAGAGTCCGCAAAACCGGTCAGGGGAAGGTAAACTCGCTTATCTGCTAGCTCTAGCATAAGCTCACTAACACCGGTGCTCTCTGTCCCTAGAACCAGTGCTAATTTTTTCGGGTAGACATCGTAATTAAATCCGCTCTTAACCCTCTCCGGATCTCCCAAAATGTGTTCATCAATAATCTCAGCTCGTTGGCTCAAATCAGTCACCCAGAGGTCAGTGACTCCAAAAGCGCGCAAGGCATCCACTCCCTCTTGCGTAGACGTGTATGTGTGCAATGTGATATACTTGCAAGCATTGCGCGCGTACGCAGCGTGCTTCTTCTTCTCCTCAAGATCAGTCACGAAAACTTCCCTGCGACGTTTCCAAGACTTCCTTGACGATGATTTGTCGATGACTTCGATCAAGTCGCCCTCCTCGTTGTATTTCAGCTCCTGACCGCAGCCGTTGTCGATCGTCGAGGCGGCCTCGTTCTTGACGAGCTCGTCGGGATTTTCTACTGGCGGCTGGATCAAAAATACATGCTGGATGCCTAGAGCCTCTGCAGTACGGAGAACAGCGGTGTAGTTGTGTGTGCTGCTGCAACGCTCAATCACAAGAACAATTCTAGATGTGCGGTGGGATAGCACCGTTTCGGCTTTGCGTAAGATGCGGAGATCTGCTCCATCACTGTCGAACAAAAGAGGTGAGGATGGCCTGGAGAGACGTGATTTTAAGAAGAAGCTCAAAGCGATTCCAGAGAAAATCGCTGCCCCACTGCGCGACGACATTGAGTAATACGATGAAAGGGTGGTTTATTCCTCCGTGAAATGTTGTTTGAATGCACAGATGGATTGGGTGGGCGGTGGGGGGCGGAGAAAAATCGCTTCCTCAAGTATAAAGACCTTCACCTTAACTCTCGCGCGCGCTTCCCCTTTGTGGAGGTAGTCTCCCCACCCAGTAGAAGAATAAAAATGTCAAAAAACGCTTTGCCCTCTCTTAATTCCTCCTTCTCTAGTAGTATATTAACACTTGCGTTTTATTAACACTTGCGTTTTTTTTTCGTTTTCGACACTTAGTTGGTTGGTTTATCCCTAACAACAAAGCTAACCTAACCCAGCTTCTTCCTCCACATGTGGATTTCCTGCTGCTTGAAATACCTTCTGTCTTCCTCGTCAACCAAAACCAAGTTGAGGTAATACTTGACAGAAAACTTGTTGTTGACGTTCCTGTAAGTGGGGGTGAGCTCGCTAGGGATGCCCTTCAAAAATAGCCTGACGGGCACGCATTCGCCCTTGACCGGCGCGCCATCCATGATCTCGAACTTGGTCAAGGTTTCGCTCTCGTTGTAGAGGTTGGGTCCGCTGCCTGCTGATTCCCGGCGGATCACCGCCAGCTCCATGTGCTTGATTTTTATGCGCACAAGGAGGAAGTAAATCTTTCCGATTATTATGTCCTCTAAATGGTATTTCTGCTTCTCGTATTCAAACTCAATGTGCAGGCAGTCCTCTATGCCGACCTCCATCTTGATGCTGTTATTAATCTCGGGTTCTGCCTCAAGCAACTGCACCAGAAAATCTTCCTCTTTGACGATGCTGCCAGAGTAGTTCCTGGTGATGGTCGCTCGGAGGAAGTACCTCAGCCTGACATTTAACCCTTGGTAGCTCTGGTAGGGTTTTTCGACCTTCTTAAATTCGAAAGCATATTCCTTTGAGTCGAAGAGTGTGCCGGGTGTCTCCAGCTCCTTGACCAGGGATGTGAAGTCGTAGTAGTTTCCCTTGTCGTAGAACATTTCGATGCGACCAAAAAGCTCAACCTTTACGCCGAGGTGCTCGACCTTCTTTCCCTGGGGGATTGTTACCTTTACGGTCCCTGAAATGTCTTCTTCGACCTATTAATCGTAAATAATTCATTATTGTTTCAATGGGCAGAGATGAAACAAAAAAAGGAAAGCAAAGCAGAGGAAAAGCAAATTGAAAGAGAACAGAAAAGTCGAAAGCCAGAGAAGCGAAAGCGAAAGCGAAAGCGAAAGCGAAAGCGAAAGCAGGGAGTGTGAGTTAATGAGTAAGCCTCAAACAGTTGCCTAAACAAGCTTGCACCAAAAAGCAGCCAAAAAGAGCTCGCCCCCAAACAGCACGGATTCAGCTCATCGAGCCCAGGTACTAAAACACGGGAGAAACGCTTCGAACCGGTAAATACACGCCAACACGTACAAGCGCGCTCATCTTACGCAGAAATAAGCAGCAATGCAATACAAAAAGGTATTGTTCATCTCAACCTCCCTATGAAGCATCCCACTCCTCTTTACTCTTACCTCAAAAATCGATACTTCCTTTGCCTCGCCGTCATTATTTCCTTTACTTCCATTGCCGACCGCCCTGACCTCCTTTGTCGCCCCCGAGCTGGAGGGATTCAGTGAGATGGAGAGTTTCGTAGAGGAGCCGCCAAAGCCGAATAAGCCAGACATTATTGAAAAAAGTGACCTGTAGAGCAGCGCTGAAGTAAAGAGGATTATGTGTATTTATCGCCAAAATTTCGCACAGGGAGAGTGGTAAAGGTGATCGAAAATCCAAATCACCTCACCAACGAGGATCTTCTCTTCCCTTGCCAATAGATTACCTTCTTGTCGTCGAACTCGTCATTCGCGCGTCTTCTATCAATCGGTTGGCTTGTTCGATAGCGAATTAACATTCCTGGACGAAAACTCTCAAACCTTGGCCTCCTCTGCCTCACCTCTTTGTCCTTAATCCCCTCTTCCATTCGCGACATATTCTCAGTCATATCATGTCCCACTTCGGTAACAACCGCCGGAATAACGGCCGCGGCCGCGGAGGCGGCGGCAATCGCCACGGTGGTGGAGGCGGGGGTTTCCACGGGGGCGGAGGAAGCAAACCAAACCAGCATGGTGGGAGGTTGTTGGAGGCTAAATATAAGCCCTGTAGGTGAGTTGTCTTCCTTCATTCGGTAGCTACCCTCTGAATGTCTCCGCGCTCTTATGCCCTTCCAAGCGCATAGCTTACACTCGCAAATGCAACACCAAACAAATCTTTTTTTTCAGAGAATTCACCCAGGCTCACCTTCCAAATAACAATGGTTGCCCCGATCCAAACTGCTCCTTTGGTCACATTGCAAAGTGTCACAAGGTGAGAGAGAGAAACAATTTTGTTCAAGAGAATCGTGCGACTTAGCGGATTGTTTTGTTTTTGTCAGGTTCTGTCATCTTTTGCCATGTCAGAGTTGACTGTCTTGTTTTTCCGTGTGCTATTTTTTTGCTCGTTCTCGTTCTCGTCCTCGGCTCAGTCATCCTTGGCTCACTCTCAATTCGCTCACCCGCGCCTGGTTTATCGCAGTTCATCGAAGGCTACGATGGAAGCAGCAACAACAACGGCTATAGAAACAACAACAACATATTTTCCAACAACAAGGACTCCATTGCTATAACATCAACAACAGTTGCTACTACACCAGGTGCATTCATTGTGATAACCGGTTCTTCGGACGGAAAGTTTAGGCTTTTCAACGGGGGAGAAATGTGCAAACCGATTGGAGACGGTAGGGGTATTCAGCCGCCCATGGTGGAGGTGAGTGTCGTGTTTTTTTTTGTGCTTTTTTTCTCTTCCAAAAACCAAAAAAACAAAAACCCAAATCCTCCCCCCCCCCCCCCCCCCC
>ERZ651776.1799-NODE-1799-length-24871-cov-6.755304_pt1 | contig 24871 bp, 17 predicted proteins | sample MGYA00514761_ERZ651776 | MGnify/ENA metagenome assembly ERZ651776 | reverse complement strand
GTCTTTCTTTTTACTCTGAAGAAGAAAAACTTTTGTCAGAGTAAAAAAAAACAAAAGAGTTATTTAGGGTGTATGTTTTAGAATTTGGCAAAATTTGCCTCCTAAGAAAGAAGAACAAAACTCTCTCTTGGAGACGACAGACAGAGAGAGAAGGACGGGTGAACGACGATGGAGAAGAAGAAGCGGAAAAGGAGAGAAGAAGAGCGCGCTCTCGTAAATAATACCACCGATGATACCATTATTACTACTACTACTACTACGAATAATACTCGTTGTTGTCTCGAGTGGCGCTCTTCTCGTCTGGAGAAAGAAGAATCATCATCTCAACGTGAATGCGACGAGACCCGGGAAACCGTCGAACGGTATTCGCGTCAGATGCGATTGCCGTTCTTCCGACACGACGAACGCTCGAAAGGAGGGCAATCTCGTCTCTTCAAAGCGCACGTGTTCATTGCAGGCGCTGGAGGGTTAGGGTGCCCATCTGTTTTGTATTTAGCCGGCGCTGGGGTCGGGAAAATAACCGTCTGCGACGCAGATGCAGTGGAAAAGAGCAACTTGCACAGACAGATATGCCACAGAAACGAAGACTGTTGTTCTGAGAATAAAACGAAAACGAACAAAGCGGTATCGGCGATTCGAGCCGCGAAAAGTTTGAACCCGACGTGTTCATATCGAGCGGTCGAAGAAAGTGTGAACGAACAGAACGCGATGGAGTTGTTGAGAGATGCGGACGTTGTTTTGGATTGTACGGATAATCAGAGAGCGAGGTACGTGTTGTCGGACGCGTGCGCAAAGTTGAGGACGCCGCTGGTGAGCGGAGCGAGCGTTGGGGTGGAAGGGCAGTTGGTGGTGTATAACGAGAGCGGGGAAGAAGAAGCAGGTGACGGGAGCGGCGATATGGAGAGAGGACCGTGTTTGAGGTGCGCGTATCCTTCGCCACCTCCGGCGGACGAGTGCGGGTCGTGCGCCGAGCAAGGCGTGTTGAACGTGGCGCCGGGGATTGTCGGGACGTTTCAAGCGTTGGAGTGCATTCGAATATTGTTGTCCGGTCGGTGCCGATATCGCGGGAAAGAAGGAGAAAAGAAAGAGAAAGCAGCGTCGAAGTCGTCGTTGGCGTCGTCTTCGACGTTCCCTCACCGGCCGCTCGGGTTGATGACGCTTTTTGACTTTGTGCAAAATCCTTCGCGACCGACGACGTGCGTGAAAATCAAGAGGAGAAAAGATTGTTTGGTGTGCGCCACGAGCGAAACGAGAGATGCGTTTGCGATTGAATCTTACGATTACGACGCGTTCTTGAATAGCGGCATTGCTGCTCAGCGGTGTAAAAATAACGGAACAGATAACAAAATAGAAGAAAGCATTGGCGAGGACGGGACGCAAAGGAGAATAACGTGCGAAGAACTCGCGCAGTTGCTCGTCGAAAATAGCGACAAAAAGAAGAACAATAGCAATACCAGCGTCGCTTCGCACGAAGAAAAACACCACGAGAAGACGAAAAGCGTTGTGCTCTTTGACGTGCGAAACGAGATCGAGTTCTCGATAGCGGCTTTGAAAGATGCCATCAACTACCCGTTCGTAGACGAAGAGAACGAAAAGAAGAACGCGATGGAGACGATGACAACAACGAACGTTGTTGTCGCCACTGCTGTCGACGAGGACGGAGGCGAAGAAGACGAGAAAGCAGTAACTGAAGTAGAAGTAGACGTGATCGCGTTCATCTGTCGGAGAGGCAACGACAGTCAACTGGCGAGGGAAAGATTTAAACAAAAACTCTTAGACCGCGACGAGAGTGCCGAGAACAAAAGACGAACGCTGACGATAGAAGATGGAAGCGACACCACTCAAACGAAAAAGAAGTTTTGCTTTGATGCGGAGAAATGCCAAATCGTCGACGTGATTGGTGGATTGCGACAGTGGAAACGCGCGATAGACTCGACGTTCCCAAACTTAGATTGATTAATAAGTTGTTTAGTCATTTATTATGTTGTGATGTGGTAATTTTTGTTGTTTGTGATATTACATAGTACACCAGGATAGCTCGTAAGGTAAGAAGATTTCATCTTCCCAAAACTGCTCTGTCCTTGTCGCTGTTACTTATTATTATTCCCCCTCTCTCTCTCTCTTTCTCTCTCTCTTTTCTATTTGATGTGGCGCGCGCGAGCGCCAAGCGCAAAAAGCGTGCAATTAAAACGAGCCGCACAAAAAAGATTTCCTTTTCTCTTTCTACTCCTCAGAGTGAGTTTACTACTTTTTCCCTTCGGCTTCCTTCTTCTTCTTCTTCTCCTCTTCTTCGATTTCGTCTTCCTTTCTTAATTCGAACATGAGCTCCAAAGCGTGCATGTTGACCAAAGTCTGCGCTACCGCCGCTCTGTCGCTTCCGTCCGATCGCAAAGCTTGCATCGGTCCATGCAAAAGCTTGTTCACGATACCTCGCGATAACTCTTCGAAAACTTTCTTATCTTTATTGGACAATTCGCCTTTGATTTTACTCAAAGCCTTCTCCAACTCTTGCGATCGAATGCGTTCGGCTTTCGATCTCAATCGTTTGATCGTCGGCACAGTTTCTAAGGAATCTCTCCAAGCTTCAAACGCGTTCAATTCTTCCTCCAACAGCTGTCTCGCGTCTTCCGCGGCTTGGTTCCTCTTCGCTTTATTGGCCTCGGCGAGCTCCTTGAGATCGTCCACGTTGTAGCAAATCGTCTCCGCGTGCTCCGAGCAACTCGCGCAGACGTTTCTCGGCACGGCGATGTCGACCAATCGTCTCTTCCCGTCAACCTTAGCAGTTGCCATCGGCATGGCGTCCAAGTGCTCCTTCGTGATGATCGGTTCCATGGAACTACTCGCGGTAAAAATAATATCGTGCTCAGCTGCCAACGGGATGAAATCATCCATCAAGTGAATTTTCATGTTGACGTTGGGAAACTCCTCAGCCAACGCCTCCGCTCTCGGTTTTGTTCGGTTCAAAATCGTCATTTCTGTGCACCTCTTCGACTCCAAGTGCTTCACCAACAACTTACTCATCGTCCCAGCGCCAACAATCATCACTCTGGTACCTTCGTAAGACTCACCCGGTAATTTCATTTGCAACAACTCCGCCGCCGCCGAGGAGACGGAAACCGCCCCGGATGCAATCGTCGTCTCGTTTCTCACGCGTTTACCAGCCACAATCGCAGCTTTGAACAATCCAGTCAAATGTCTCCCAAACCCTTTAACGTTCTCACCCATTTGAAACACCGATTTCACTTGCGCTAAAATTTGACCCTCGCCCAAAACGACCGAATCCAAACCGCCCGAAACCGCCAACAAGTGCGTACACGCGTCTCGATCCTTTAACAAGAAAAAGTGCTCTCTTAACTCCGTCAATTCTACCCCGGACCATTTACTCATCCAGTTTTCCAACTCTGCCACCGCTCGATCGTACGATAACCCGACAATAGTCACCTCCATACGATTACACGTGGACAAAATAGCCGCCTCTTCCACGTGCGGGTTCTCGTCCACCAAAGACGTCACCGCCTCTTCGAATCGATCCGCCGGTACCGCCATCTTCTCTCGAATCTCAACCGGACACGTGTGAATAGAGAGACCTAAGGTGATGATGGATGATTTGCGCTCGGATTGATAGACTGTTGTTTATATTTTCCGTAACATAAAAAAGGAGGAGAGAAGACGAAGTCAGTTTTTTTGTCTCACTTTATAAAAATCATTGAAAAAAAGCAGAAAAGAAGATAAAGATCGACAACGAAGGAAGGAAAAGAGAAGATTTTAAAATCTTCTTTCTTTCGTTTTCCTCCTGTTTTCCCCCTGTTTTCTCCTCCCTTTTTGCGCATCAGTAGGGACTCTTTCGTAGGGAGAAAACGCTCTCTCGTCTCGGTCCCTTAACGCGACGCACATCTCTCTATCCCCGGGAAAGAAGAGAGACTACTACTTGATGATGTTGATATAAAAAACGAAACAAAGACGCACCGTTAGCACCTCCCGCGGCTCTTAAGTTCGCCAACGCGGCGTCGCTGTTCACCGCGGCTTCCGAAACCGGGCGGTTCAGCGTCGACGGTCGAGGCGCTCGTTTGATGGATTCGCCTCCTTTTTCGCCATCATCGTCTGAGGAGGAAGAGGGAGATTCCTTTACGTCGGAAATCTTCTCCGTGACATCGGACGGCTCCTTGATCGCTCGATTCTTACGCACAGATCTGCTGGAAATTCTATGTCGAGTAAACGTCGGCGCTTTCTGGGCGGATTTTTTCGTCGCGGAATGCATCGCGCGCGCGTTGTTCGAGGCTAATAATGCTAATGACGCCGACGATGACGCACGAGGAGAAGTTGCTATCATCTCTCTAAATTTGGCGGTGTGTTTTTCGTATATACAAAAGTACTCTCTCTCTCGCTCTCGGAGAACGCGCAAAGGACGAATTATATGAATTCAAACTCGAACAAAGCGGTGGTATGCAAATGCGCACAATCTCGCTTTTTTACACGTTCGCGAAGTGACGCACGGCTCGACAACTCGGAGGAATGGAGAAGTCGTTCGCGTCTTTTTCTTGGTGGTGTTTCACCCACGAAAAAAGCGAAGAGATTTATTCTTTTTAATAAGATCTTCTTGGATTGGCAAAGAGTTGTTACAAAAAGCAAAAAACATGCGAGAAAAAGGAAGAAACATGAGCGAATATTCTTCTAAGTAAACGCGCTTTACGCGATGTTCTCTCTCTCTTTCTCTCTCTACGTGTATTTTATTTTTATAACAAAGAAGCGCGAGCTAGTAAAAACGATGATGATTTAATAATAGCGTTGTTGTTGTTGTTGTTGTTGTTGTTGTTGTTGTCGTTATCAGAAGAAATCCGTCGGCGCGAGATCGCTGGGCGTTAAACTCGCTCCGGGGAGCAAAATCAAGAAAGCGACGGCGATGCACGCGAAAGCTAACGTTGCTCTGGACTCGTCGACCTCTGTGACGTCATCTTTTGGAGCGTAATCCGGGGTGCGTTGGCAAATGAGGATGAAAATAAGCCACGGGAGGCTCAAGGTGGAACCCAAGATGCCGAAAGTGAGACCCACGTAGGTACCGAGGGAAGTGGCGGAGAGCACGCGGCGTCCAAAAGCCGCTTGGGAGACGCGACCACCGTCGAGTTGACCGACCGGGAGGAGGTTGAGAGCAGTCGTGGTTAACCCGCACCTGTGGTTAAGAAGAGAAGAGAGGTGAGTATTTTTTGAATCTCGCTGATTAAAAATAGCTCCGGCTATTTCAGAGAAGAAACAGAAAAGAAGAAGAAGAAGAAAACTTTTGAAAAATTGGGAAGAAAATTCTCAGAGTCATGGAAGTTTTTGCTTCTGCAGCCGACAAAACGCGTAAAGCGCAAAGCCGCTTAGTGGGAAGTCGGTAAAAACGTTTGTCTTCATAGAATATTTCTTTCGCTGTTCATCTTTTTCTTCTTTCTTCGCGCCAAAACGCGGGCGGCGAAAACGACGCGCGCGACCAACAAAATTTTCAAACAAAAAAACAAACACTTACCATCCGGCTATGAAATACGGGTGCACGACAATCGCGCTCGTGGCCGCCGCAGCTCCAGTAGCTGTTGCATCGCCGTCACCCATCGTCAATAAAAGTTCGCTCACGCCACCTAATAACAAGGAACTCCCGAACAAGTTCCCGGGTATGGGCACGCACGCCGGGTCGTGGCCAATGGATAAAACTAAACCGTACGAAAATAACGCCAAAGCGGTGACACCACCACAAAGAGGCCCCGCGATGGCCACGTCGAAGAAATCTGATCGGTTCTCTGGTATGGATTTTATTTGCGTGATTGTACCAAACGTCCCTAATTGTCCGTTGGGAATCAAATACGGGATGGACAATTTCACGTTTCGCATGGCGCCGACAACTCGGTGTCCAACTTCGTGCGCCAGGGAGGACAAAAGAACACCCGCGGTGACTGGTAAAGCAGCCTCGACGTACGCGACGGTATCAAAGTTTTCTAATCCTGGCGGAGGCGCGCTCGGATCGATGCTCGGGTCTATACCAGCCGCGCCGCCACCTTCCGCTAACCATCGCATGGTCTCCTCAGGCAGTCGCGAGACTTCCGCGACTAAACCCAATTGGACGGCAGATCCGACGGTAAAACCAATCAAAGCTAACGCGATGAGGTACTGCCAAAACCCAGTCTCTTCAGACGGACCAGCTCTGTCCGCGGGAACGACTAAGAACGAAACCCTCGGTCCTCTGGTGTTTGAGACTGATTCACCCGGTCCGGGCGAGTTCGGCGACAACGCGTCCGGTTCTTCGAGCATGAAAATTTCGTACTTGTTGTCAAACATGTCGTAAAGTTTCGCGCGAACTTCGTCCCAAACTTCCTGACGATCCTTTCGCAAATTGCCTCTGAACAACGCACCAGTACCACCTTGACCCATGGAGGAGTTTCTTCTTCTACCGCCTGAAGAGGTTGCCGCTGCGGCGTTGTCTCCCGGACCCGCTTCCATGTCGTCCAAGTCGCCGCCGATCGTCTCCACCGACGTCACGAAAAACGTTTGCATACCAAAAATTTCGTTCTTGATCACGTCCACGTCTTCTTTCGATACCGGTGGAATCCCAGGTTCTTCTAAAATATCCAACAACGCATCGAATTGCTTCTGAAGTTCTCTTTCCTCCCTTTGTAACTCGGCCTCGTCGTCTTCGTCCGACGACGCCATCTTCCCTTCCTCTTTCATTTTCTTCCTCTGCGCGATCTTACCGAGATCGGCTAAAACTTTCTCCAACTTTTCGTCTCTGCTGCTGACGACGTTGTTATTGCTACTATCGATGCTCTTACTACCGCCCTCCTCTTTTCCTTTTTCTTCGCTCTTTACCTCGTCGTCGTCCGACGACGGTGGTTTCAACAAATCGACCAACCCGTCTCCACCGGACGACTCCTTGCTCAAATCCACCCGAAACTTCTTCCTGTTCTCCTCTCTAATTCTCCTCGTCCGCTCGTCTAAGCTCATATCGTCGTCTGAGCTGCTCTCGTCCATCGATTTCTGTTTCATCTCTCTCGTTTCTTTCAACTTTAAATATTTCGCCTCCTCTTCCTTCTCTTTGCGTTCCTCCTCCAATTTTTTTTCGTCCGGTCCCAACAAGAGCTCCAAATCCGCCAACGTCGTCGAGACGTCCAAATTCATCATCGGTACTTTGATCGGTTTTAAAGATTCTATTTCTTTTTCTTCTTCTTCTTCTTTACTGTTCTTCTTCGAAAACTCTGCATCATCGGCGCTTTCTTTCGTTGATGTCGATGTCGTCTTTTCCGCGTTCTCGTCGTCGTTTTCTCCTTTTTCGTCTTCTTCGGTTTCATTTTCACCACCACCGCCGAAGAGGTTCCCGAGCCACCCTTTTCGCGCGACGATCCTCCTCGTCCTTCTCCTCCCAAAACTCGTTTTTGTCGCGTTCGAAAACGATGATCTTTGTCTCTTCTCTTCTTCTTTCGCGGTAAAAGTCATCGAGGATGATGAAGAACGACACGAAACCGCGACGAGAATTCCATTCGATTTTGATGACGGCGACGTTGGAGTGCACGTTCTCCTCATCCAGTTAAAACTCTTTCTTCTCCCGTCGCGAAAACCTCTGCCATCTTCTCGGTAACGAAAAGAGGAGCTTTTCATGGACGACGACGAAACGACCACCATCACTGCTGGTGTTTGAATCATAGCGCTGCTGCTCATCTTTTTTGTTGAATCTCTTTGGTAAATCTCTTCTTTTCGGTGTTTCGTATGTATGCGTCGTGTGTGTGTGTGTTCTGATTATATGCAAATGTGTTATAAAATAGTTTTTGAAGCATTTTCCGCCAAAGCACACGACGAGCACAAAAGAAAGAAAGAAAAAGAACAACGACAAACGCGACACAAAGAAGAAAGAAGACAAAAAGAAGAGAAAAAAGAAGAAAAAAAGAAGAGAAAAAAACGAGAGAAAATTAGTTCACACAAAATCTCTCTTCTCTTCAATCTTCTCTCTTCTCGTTAAATATACGTCTCTCTTTCAAAAGACGACGATGTTTTCTTCGACCTCGTTGGCGAGATCGAGCGGGAGGGCGACGACGACACTTTTTACTCCTCCTCCTCCTTTAGTGTCGTCGTCATCGCTTTCGAGGAGGCGCGTAAAAGGTATTCGCGGAAAGAAGAGCGAGAAGACGAAGAAGGATGCCTTATCGTTCTCGTTACTTTTAACGAGGAGTAGTGGTTGTAGTGGTGGAGATACGAGTGGTAAAAGAAGAAGAAAAAGTGCGACAAAAACGACGGCTTTTAGGAGGTTTCCATCGTCATCATCGTCTTCTCCAAGAGGAGGAGAGAAATGGCGAGCAAAACGACCGTCTTCTTTCTCGGACGAGGACGACTTTGAGGACGAGCTTTTATACCCGGATCGGAGATTTAAATCGCAAGACGAGCGACAAGCCGCCATCGATAGGCTGTCGCCTCCGAAAGAATCATCGAAGGACGAAGACCAACACGGGGAAGAGAAAAAAGGAGAGCTCAAGTTTGTGAAGAAGGTGGAAAGTTTAAGGCGAGGGACGACGTCGTCGTCTTCCTCTCCCGGGAACGGGAACGACGACGGCGGCGGTAAAAATGAATTCGGAAAACTGTCCTCGTCGTTACCTCCGGAACGACCACCGAGAAGAAGGACGACGACGAGAAATAATGTGGGATTGAGCGAACGCGAGAAGAACCGCGCGGTAAGAAGAGAAGATCCGGATTTGGGTCCGAGCGCGCGAGAGCGATCGCAAATGAAAAAAATGGAAAGACGACAAAAAGAAGCGGACGAGAGGATGGAGCGCATTTTGTCCATCATAGATGATTCGAAGTTTGGGATGGCGTTTAGTATGGTGAATGAGAGCGACAGCACAGGCGGCGCGGAGCCGGCGTTTTTCGCCTTGTCGCAGAAGAAACAGTTGGAGTATTTGGTCGAGTTGCAAAAAGAGTTGGACGACGCGAATATTGGTTTGATTGAACAACTGTTTGGCTTGTGGAAGTGGACGAACGACACGTCAGACGAGATTATTGAGAACTCGTCGTCGTCGTACGAAGCAGAAGACGACGACGAGAGCGGTGGTTGGGGGAAAAAGAATTACCAAGGCGGCAAACCGGAAGGATTCTTAGGCGAACTGTCCGAAGAGTTGAGAAACTTTTTGTCGATCGACATCACCGAAGTCTCGCCGAATCAGTCGAAAGTGGAAGTATACGCATCTCCCGAAGCGATACTCGCAATTGTAGTCATGCTAGTCGTGAGTTGGAATTTTGGAGGATGGTTCGTGTCTTTGTTCGTGAACTCAGACGGTATCCCGCCGATTTAATAATATACAAACAATTTTTAGCGCTCGCAAAAAATGTAATACTACTACAAAAAGAGAGATACAAAAAACATGCTTTAAAACTTCTTTTGTACTCCTGTGGTACCCAGCGCGCGCTGCTTTGTCTGTGTTTCGCGTTTACATCTGTTGTATCTCTTTTCCTTTTAACACATGTGTTCTCGTTCTCGTGATCGTGTGTATTATTCTTTTTTCACGGAATGAAAAAAAGACGTTTTTGTCACAACCCAAGAAAAAAGCGGGGAAAGTTTGTGTGCATTCTCCAAAGTGATGTCGACAAGTTGCGCACGCACACGCGCGCGCTCGACGACGAAGAAGTTAAAGAAGACAAAGTTAGAAGACGTTCTGCACCACCACTAAAACTGCCGTTCTTACTCGTTTTTTGCGTCGAACGACGAGAGCGATAAAAGGAAGAACGTTATTAACGACAACAACCGAGGGAGAGCGGCGTTCTCTCTAACGAGAATTCTCTAAGAGAGAGAGAGAAAAGAGGGAGAGAAAGATGAGCGAAAATGCCCCTCGACCGGGACGGCGGCAAATAGGGGGACGAGGACGATCGACGAGCGCTTTTGGTGACTTTGAGAGCGCGGGGAGTAGTGCCGATGGTGAAGAAGAAGAAGGCTTTGAAGAGGAAGACTGGGAGGAGGACGAAGAGTGCGACCACCGCCGAGAAGACGAGAAGAGCGAGAACGAGATCGACGACCAGAGCGGCTTCTCCCAACCTTCGCCTACGTCGCAAAGAGCGACGTTTTCGTTCGGCGCGAACGACGCGAGATTTTCTCGCAACGACTGGCGAAGACACGGGATGGTGCACTTACTCGCGTGCGCTTTTATGAACATTTTCTGTTTAGGCGTGTATGGGGTGTTGCAAGAACGAGTGATGACGATTCCGTACGAGAGCAGTAAGAACGACGATGAATCGGGGACGTATTATCCGGACGCTATATTTACGAGTTCGATTTTTTTGGTGCTGAGTAATCGGATTTGCGCGCTGTTCGTCGGCGGGGTGGCGCTTTTTTACACTTCCTCGACGAAAGCGAGTGGTCATCATCATCATCATCATCATCGTCATCGTTTCAAGAGAGAGAAGTATTGGTGGTGGCCAGATTCGAGTTTGGAGAACTACGCGTGCGTGGCGTTTTCAAACTTAATGAGCACGTTGTGCCAATACGAAGTTTTGAAGTATTTGAGTTACGCGATTAGTACTTTAGCGAAAGCGGCGAAGATTTTACCGACTATGTTTTGGGGGTTCATTTTACACGGAAGACGGTTTCGAACGAACCAGTATTTATCTGCCATGGTAGTCACCGTCGGGTGTTTCGTGTTTGTCTTCAACTCGTCGTTAGCGGCGAAGTATGCGAGCGAAGGCATGACGACGGAGGAGGAGGAAGAGGACGAGATTGGTGCTACTACAATCGACCGGGACGAGAAAGGGTACGTTAATGTGTACTCGAATAACAACAGACTCTACGACAGGAACGATGTTAACGACGAGGATCAAGGAGTGATTTCGGAAGATCCCATCGTTTCCGCCATTTTCAAAGAAGAGAACGACATAAACGCGGCGTTTTGGAAGAAACGCGCGTTAGTCAGGCGCTCCTCTTTCCAACGCGCGATTGGTACTTTTCGTTCCTTAGCTCGAGACTCCATTTTCATCGGCGTGTGCATAACGCTCGTTTACCTCGCCGCAGATGGGTTTACCAGTTCATTTCAGCAAAGAATGTTTCGCGTGCAAAAGACATCCCTGTTCGATCAAATGTTTTGGACGTGCGTTTTTGGGACGTTTTTCAGCGCCTCGTGGGTCGTCCTTTCCGGGCAGTTGGAATACGCGGTTTTATTCTTACATCGGTACCCGAAAATAATACCGGACATAATTTATTTATCCATGGCGTCAGCATTAGCGCAGGTGTCAATCACGTACACTATTCGCGCGTTTGGTGCGGTCACGTTGGCGTCTGTAATGACCGTTCGACAAGTCGTTTCGATTTCATTGAACGCGTTCCTGTTTCACGAACCGTTGGTCGCTTTACAATGGGTAGGTTTGAGTTTAATTTTACTCCCGGTCTTTTTCGGAGGCGCCGGGTATAAGAAAGAGTTGGAAACAAGAAACACGTCGGCCGGGATGAAACGAAGAACTGGTGGTGGAGAAGGAGAGGAAGAAGGCGCTTTGGCGGGATCGAGGACGACAAATATGACGAGCGTGCTCATCGACCACGGCAACCATCACCACACGCGCCGGCTCAGAGGTGGCAAAGTTACTCACAAGAACGAGGACGTCGTGTAATAACAGAGGATTTCTTTTTCGATTCGTATATATAAATGAAGAACGCGTTCGATTAGTTTAGCTTAAGTAGATGAGATGTTTTGAGCATATAATAATGAGTAGTAGTAGTAATACGTAGTAGTTAATGATAGTATCTCCTTCTCGAAACGCGAAGAGGCGGCGAAGGCGAAGAGGCGAAGACGACGATAAAAACACCAACGCCGGTTCATCTCGTCTTCTTATTTTCATTGCTGACGCGAGCGTTTTTATCCTTCGTAAACAACCCGGGTTCAAACATGTGACACACAATCCCGACGCCGATTAAAGTCGTCATGAAGAACAATTTAAACTCCAACATATCCGTCGACGTGAACCCAAACTTCCCTTTGACGTTTTTCAAATCAAACGTGCTGTTTGGTAATTTATTCACGTGCATGCTCTTCAACCCCGCAGACATGGTCACGAACGCAACGCATGCGATTCTAAATCTTTCTTTGCTCGACGACAAGCGAGTCGAGAGTAATATGAACCCTAACCCAAGTCTGACGCAACACAACAGTTGCATCAAGTGGACCTGTATGGAGTTCTCGTGTCGTATTCCGTAGAACTTATTCAACGCTTTCCGGGGGGAAATCAAAGCGCCTTCGAAGTTGATGAGAATCAAGGCGATGCCGATTAACGTGAGGACGTTCTTGAGGACGCCACCGGGACCTCCTGAAATAGTAATCGTTGCCATTGTTTAAAGTTTGTCGTTGTTGTTGTTGTTGTTGCGTGTTCTTGTTCTTGCTGTTCTGAATTATGATGAAGTGTCGGCGCATTTGTAACGAACGAACGGGTTTGTGTTTAGGGTAATCTCTAGGGTAACGTTACAGCTGCTTAGGGGAGTTCGTAAGCGAAGACGTAATACGACGAGAGCCGAACAACACGAATAAAATATACGTCTTCTAAAGCTCACAACACACGAAATCTTTATTACACACAGTCTCATTTTTCACGGGTTGCGCATCTCTCATATTATCGGGCTTTTTACTTCTTACGAAAGAAGTAGTTAATTACATCGCACCGCGGAGAAACAGAACGAGAGAGAGAGAACGAAAGAAAGAGAGAGAGCGAAGATTTGATGTTTCACCACCAATTCTTCTTCTTCTTCTTCTCCTTGACTTCTTCTCGAACGATCCGTTTCGTGTCGTGCGCGCGTTTCTGCGATAGCCGTTCACGTCGGAAAATCGAGCCGGCGCGCTCTTCGGTTGGTTTCCGTCGAGCGCGTTTTAGCGGCTTTGGCTTTTCTTTCCTCTTTGTTGATGATGCGCGTTTGCCGAGACGACGATGCGAATACTCTCTTCACTCGTCGTTTTTACCCGACAAAACCTACCACGTGCGCGTCGTCTCGAAACCGTTTGTCTATGTCGTGAAACCCAAACTTTCCCAAGATATCGCTGATTTCCTCCACCGAGAGCTGTTCCACGTTTCGTTTCAAATCGTTCACTTTCGCGCCGTCTTCGTCCAAAAACTCGAGATATATCGGGCTTCCGTTTTGCCATTCCACGGAAACTTTCTCGCCGAATCGAACGCGCTTCTCCACGTCCTGTTTCAGAAGCTTTTTCAACGCCGGATGTGCGTTTAAGCGTCACCCTGGGCAGGAGATGAATTTCGCAGAACGCACGCGAGAGAGTTCGTCTTCCGAGGGATGGAATCGATGAGACGAGGCCGAGGACGAGGAAAACGCCAAACACATCGTCGGCGTTGTTGAAAAGAGGAGCAACGACGACGACAAAAGAAGAAGAAAATGGAAATTATTATGGAAAAACAGACGACGACGACGACGATTTTGCCCCCGAGGAGATAAAGGCGTCGTCGTTTTCGCCATCATCATCTCGCTTTTTTTTGCGCGTCGTCGTCGTCTGTTCGTTGTTCAAGTTGTGATGTGCTTCTTCGTTCGTTGGAAAATTTATTTTGTGCGTTTGCTAAATCTGAGAGAGAGAAATAAAAATGGTCGAGCCTTCAAAAAAATCTGAAAAAAACAGCTGATTGCTGCATGCCAAAAATTCAAGAGAAATTGACCAAATAAACACCATGGAGGTATGCAATACATAAATACGCATCTTTAGTCGACTTTTTAGTTTGTACATCCTTGATTTTCGTGGATTTCATTGATGATTACTAATTTTATTCTGTCCTTTTTTGTCAAATGAAACAATTTTTTTTACACACTTGCACAACCAAAAAAAAACACAACACTCGTGTGTCTTTAAATTTTTTTCTTTTTTTTCAAAAATCTCGCACGAAACAACTCTACACTTTTTTCTCTCATCTTTCATCTCTTTCGACGAAAGAGGATGATGATGAAGACGAGGAGGACGAGGACGAGGAGACAGAGCGTCGGAGAAGAAGAAGAAGAAGAAGAAGAGACGACGATGCGTGTCGCGTTTCTTCTCCAAGAGCGCTTTAAAGCGTACCGCGAGATGCTTTCAAAATCATCATCATCAAAATCATCATCAGTCGAAGATGGTGAAGGTGTGTGTGGTGCCATCGACGCCTTCGTCGATGAGGATGACGACGACGATGAAAATGCAAAAGTCTTCTTCTTCGACGACTCGTTCCGAGAGGAGTTTCGAGAGTGTTGTTTTAGCGCGACGACTTTGACGAAGAATCAGACGAGGACGAGGAGGAGGAAAGAAGAAGAAGAAGAAGAAGAAGAAGAAGAAGGAGCAACAACAACAACAACAACTTTATTAAAGTCTATATTCGAGATGCGCAGAGCGTTCAAAGACATCTGCGTGGAACAGTTTTTGCGAGAGGCGAAAGCGTACGTTCTGCGATCGCCTCTGAGAGAACTCACAGAGACGCTGAGGAAGATCGAAAAGGAGGAAGGCGAGGCGGAGAGTTTGAGCGCGGTGATTGCGAACGCGCTGGACAGAGAAGAAGAAGAAGAAGAAGAAGAAGACGATGATGAAGAAGATGATGAAGAAGAAGCTTCTTCTCCGGGTTTTAGGTGCTTGCGAGCGTTTAGCGCGTTTGCGAGAAAAGTGGAGAGGTTGAAGGCGATCGCGTCGGAGGTTGCCGAGATGGTACTCGTCGGCGAAGAAGAAGAAGAAAAAGACGACGACGACAAAGACGACAAAAACGCGGATGGCAAAGAAAACGAGAAGATAATTAGCGCGGCGAAGGGATCTCGTTCGTCTGTTAAAAGTGGTAATCTTCTTCCTCTCGACGCGCAAAGTCAGAAGAAAAAATTTGAAAAGAAGTTTGACGATTTAATCGCCGAGTTGATCGTCTCGTGCGGTCCGAGGAACGCGACGAGGGTGTTGAGCGCGTATTACGCGAAAGTCATCGTAAAATTTCGGAACAAATGCGCGTTTCCTTTGGACGAGGAGGAGTTTTACGCTTCGTTGGAGGAAGAAAAAAAGAGTGGTCGGAGTCGTCGTCCGGCAACTTTGAATACTACTACGAGTACGAAAACAGACGAAAACAACGAAGAAGAGTCTATGCAACTGAGCGACGACGACGACAACGGCGGCGACGACGACGACGACGAAGAGAACGAGGTTCAGCAGTACAGAAAGTTCGTGAAAAACGTGCGCAAACACCTTCGCAATTGCGCTTCGCCGACGAAAATGTTGGGAAAACTCGAGTGCGCTCAAATCGAACGCGTTCACAAAGACGCCATTCTGAAGCACTTTAAAAGATACTCGTACGAAGCGTTTGAGATTGCGAGCGATTTTGCGATCAAACATTTCGCGTTGAAATTTGCCGCCTCGAACTTCAAAGCCTCCGCGCTGAAGTGCGTCGCGTTGTATTCTCGAGTCGTTCCGTTACAAATCGCCAAGACTGTTTTTGGATTTGAATCCGTTCAGTTTGGAAACGAGGCGCCGAGTCAGTTCCACCGAAAATTCATCTCCTCGAGCAAAGAACACTTAGGCGCTTTACGAATCGAGGAATTGTTTGACATCGTCGTCGATCATCCAGACTCGCTCGGCGCGGTGAAAGATTTGCGAATGTGTTTGAGTGACGACAGGCAGTTTGGTCTGCGAGAATCGTTAGTTTCCAGCTTTAACGAACAACTGCGGAGACGCTTGTTACATCCGGGAGCGAGAACCGCGGATGTAATTTCGCAATACATAGGGACGATTAAAACGATGCGAGATTTAGATCCATCGGGAATAGTTTTAGATTTAGTTTCTGGACCGATACGGAAGTATTTGAGGAAAAGAAAGGATACCATTCGGTGCGTCGTGACGATGCTGACGGACGACGGAAGCGGAGATCGCAACGATAACAACGATGGCGATGGCGATGGTGGAGGCGGAGACGCATCGACAGCGAACGCATTGTTCGCAGAGCTAGGTGCCATGGCGAGAGAAGAATTGAAGAATACAAACGACAACGCCGACGACGCCAACCCCCACCATCACGATCGAAGGAGACGCAAAGCCAGCGGAGGCGACATCGTCGACGAGGACGGCGACGAGAGCGAATCCTCCGAACTCGACGAGGACGACGGCGCGAGCTTTAACCAGTTTAACGAACAAGAATTTAACGCGTTTAAAGCGAACGAGAATAGAAAAAAATACCAAGAGTACCAGATGCAGATGAGGAATACTTTCCAGGGTGTGGAAGATTACGATATGGACGATGCGGATGAAGGCGCGAACAACAAAGACGGCAACGGTAGCGACGAAAGCGAAAGCGAAAGCGAAGGTAGCGAAGACCGCGGCCTCGACGAATTTGCACATTTTTACCCCGCTCCGAAAAAGTCCACGTCTCTCTTAAAATCACAAAATTCTGGAATGGACGCCATAATGGATTACGAGAGCAAACAGCTCTCTCGAACGCTGACGAGTTTTGGCGTCGATCAGCTCCAAAATCTGGTCTTGGATCGCACGGAATCTGGCATGACGTGGGGTAAGAATTTCGGAACGCCCGTACCGGTGGACATCCTCTCTCGCGAACAATCGAGAAAGATGCAACAGCAGCAGCAGCAGCAGCAGCAAGAACAACAACATCAAGAGCAAAGACACCGAAACTTGCAAAAAGCCGGTGAACTTGAGAGTTTGATCCCGGGGCGAAAAAGCGCATCAGCGCCGAAGAAGATTCTTAAGCGTTTCCCAGGAGACGCGTGGGATCCGGAGCCGGTTGTTTCGGAAGCTACGAAACTCCGCTCGCGCAAAAGGCGTCAATTGAGAGACATCATTGGTCTTCTCGTTGGTATTTACGGTGGGAAAGAGTTGTTCGTGAACGAATACCGATTGATGCTCGCGGATAAGCTGTTGCAAAAATCCAACTACGACGCCGAGAGAGAAACGCTCGCGTTGGAATTGCTCAAGAATAAGTTTGGCGAGACGCATTTACACGATTGCGAGGTCATGTTGCGCGACGTGAACGATTCGCGACGAGTGAACGCGAACGTGAAAACGCGACCGGCAGAAGGCACGCCACTCGCGAAAGAAGGTATTCGAACGACAGAAATGTTGAAAGAAAGTCCCGTGCAAGCTTTGATTCTCTCAAAATTGTTCTGGCCAAAAGACATCGCCAAAAGCGCGGCAACAATCGTCGCGCCGGCGTCGACGCAGGCGAGTTTGCCGCACCCGGTTTCCGCGCCTTCAATCGTCCCGTCACTTGGACAAGAGCAAGAACCAGTGCAAATGACGATGAACACGAACGAGATGTACGTTGGGGAGGAGGAGGAAGTGGACGGATTGAACGATCCGACATCCGCTGCCGCGGCGGCGAATACCGCTCCAACTTCGCCTCCTCCGGAAGGCGACGCGTCCGTGCTCGATGACGATATCGATGCGCAACTACAACAACAACTGCGCGATCAAGAAGAAGGCGACGAGGGAACGCCTTCTTTACTTTCGCGCTCTTTATCGACGTCGCCGCCGCGGGATCCTGGAGTATCGGGCGAAAGAGAAAACGAGAGGATGAAAAGAACGACAGTCGGCGCGAGGCCTCCTTCTACTTCTGCGCATAACGACATCATCCTCCCGCCGGCTATCGACCAAGCCATGCGTGCGTACGAAGAACGCTACCACGAGTTGAAAGCGCCAAGGAAGATGACGTGGATGCGTTCGCTCGGTCGCGTCGTCGTTGAAGTCTCTCTGATCAACGAAAAACCGTTTGAAATTGTCGTTTCGCCGTTACACGCGGCGATTTTGTACCACTTCACGGAGCGCGAAAAATGGACGGCGGAGGAGTTAGCGAAGGTCTTGAATGCGACGACCAAAGCCGTTCGACAGCGAATGGTTTTATGGATGAACCGAGGAGTGGTTTCGGAAACGAGCGAAGCGACGTACGAATTGAACACCGTGGCATCGTCGGCGACGAACAACAAAATGATGGAGCACCGACGAGCGACGGGGTCGTTGAAAACGACGATCGCGACCGATGGAGGCGGTGGTGGTCCAGGAGAGAACGACGACGACGATGACGATTTCTTGCATCGCGCGGGATCCTCCGCCGAGGAAGTTGAAGCTGCGGAAATGAAAGTGTACGAGCAATACGTCATGGGCATGTTGACGAATTTCCCGTCCATGCCGATTGAAAGAATACACAACATGTTGAAAATGTTCGTCGTGGAACCGGCGTACGATAAAACGCAAGCGCAGTTGGAGAAGTTCTTGATGTCTTTAGTTCGCGCGGAGAAGTTAGCGCACGACGGGGAAAACTTTTCGAAAAGGAAAGAGTAGTAATAGTAGTAGTAGTAGCTGTCGTTTTGTACCAATAATAATATCGCGTCAAGCGCTGCGTGCGACAAAAAACAAAGCTCTCTCTTTTTATTCTCGTTAAATTAGATGTACACTGTTATTTCTTTTCGTCGAAATACGGCAAACCAACCGTCTCTTCGCACCACTTCACTTGCTCCTCGCTCATTTGCTCGATGATGTTCCTCCCGACCGGGGTGGATTTAAACGCCGTCAACAAATTCCACTCGCTCGGGTTCGGTTTCTCGTTGACTGATTTCGGCATCTTCGTCAACATTTCCTCGTACAACTTCTTCCCGTCCATGATGATTGGAAAAAAGTGCGGCTGTCCTTCTTCTCTCGTTTGATTCTCCTTATAATACACGAGCACGGGAAACCCGGGAAACCAAAACTCCCAATTCTGAACGCTTTCAAACGACCACTTATTCGCTCCGCCGCCTTGCAACTTGTTATCCCCGGACGAATCCGTCTCCGCCTTCGCCGCTTCTCCGTCGCTCTCGCCCGGTTGAATAAACACCACGTCCAAATCTGTCTCGCTGAATCGAAACCGAACTCTCGACGCTTGCAAGGATAAGAAACCTCCGAGTATCGCGTGTATCGCGCACTGCGGGAACCACAAGTGGCACACCGGGCCGAGAAAGAGGGAGATTGCAATCAAGGTCGCCCCTATGCGATAGTCTCCCGGGATGACTTTTGTTTCGGACGATTCAGACGAAGAGGAAGAGGCGGCAGTTGCAACGCTCCCTCTTCTTCTTCTTCTCGAAAAGGAAGACGACGAGGTCGTCGCGAACGACTTTAAAGACGTTCTTCTGTACAGCTTTTGCGCTTCCATCATCGCGTCTGCACTTTTGGACGATGACGATGAGAAAATCATCGTCGTCTTTCTTTTCGAAAACGATTTCGAGGAGGAGGAGGAGGAGGAAACCACCCCGTTTTGACCGCGCGTGAAGAAAAAGAAACGATGATGATTTTGACGACCACCCTCTCTCGTTCTTCTCGTCGTCTGAATCGTCGTTTTTAAAGTCGGGGTTAACGAAGTCTGCATCATCATTTCTCTCTCTCTCTCTCTCTCTCTCTCTGTTGGTTTTTCAACAGTCCCTTCGTGCTCAAAAAATAATGAAGCACATTTTTGGTGAAAAAAAGGAGAAAAATTCAAAAAAAATTCTTTCTCCACAGTTGTTTGTTTTCGTTCGTTGTCTCTCACGTAAAACAAATCCAATCAAATCATCATCGTTTAATCTCTTTCGAGTTCTCTCTCTCTCTGCTCTTCTCTCTCGAACAACAACAACCGCTTTATTTTCAAAGGCTCTTCTCGGTGTTCTGTTCTGTTCCGCAAAGTCTTTTGTTACGGTTTTATAAGCTGTTATTCTCTTTTCACGAGACGACGAGAGAGAGCGAGATATATATCACACACACAGAAGAAGACGCTCTACAAATGTCGCAACAACAGACGACGATGAGAGAACGATTTCAAAAAGCAAAGTGGGAACAGTTTTGCGCGCACTTTAATAACAATCTAAAAGTTTTCCTCAACTTTGATGAAAACCAGTGGACGATTGAAACGAAGCGACGGAAAACGGGGCACTCGGAAGGGAGCTTCGACGCGTATTATTTATTTTGCGCCGAGGAGAAACGAGGGAAAACGAAGCGATTTCGGAGCTTGAAAGAGGTGGAGAGGAAGTTAAGAGAAGACGCGCGAGAAACGAAGGAGAAGAAGACATCGACAGAGAAACACTCATCATCATCATCATCACCACCACCACCGCCGTTCGTCGTCGTCGAAGGAGAACAACAAGAAAAACAACAACAACAACGGAAGAGTTGCGGAAGAAGAACTGGTGGTTTAACGAGTAGTTTTCGAGAGGACGAGATGAAGTTTAAGAGCGCGATGGATGACGAGGAGGAAGAAGAGGAGGACGAGGATGACGAGCCGGTGTGTCCGAGCGCGTTCTTAAAAACGACGACAAAAACGATGGGAGGAGGGAGAGGAGGAGGATTAGGACGAGCGAAAGTGCTCGCGAATACGACGCCGAGTGGCGCGCAGCAACAGAGACAGAGACAACAACAACATCATCAACGCGCGTTTCATCCGAGTCGGCCACCTTTTCATCACAGTAATAATAATAATAATAACAACATTAGTAATAGTAATAATAATACGAGCGCAAAGACGCACAGCAGATTGCACAACTCCTTCGTCGCGAATTCGTCGAGGTTAGAAGTTGCCGCCGTTCGCGACGATGAAAGAAGAATAACGAAACGGAATCAAAATGGAAAGAGAAAAGAAACGGAGGAAACGAGAGGGCAGGATTGGAGGATATCCAATCCATCCGATGCCGAGGAATTACTCGAGAAGAAAAGAGAGGAGGATCCAGAAGTTGCTCGCGAGCATCGAATGTTGAAAGAGCGCTTTAGCGGAAAGAGTGTTGCTAATACTGCTAATTCTATCAACAACAACAACGACAACAACAACACCCAGAAAGAAAACAACCAAAGACAAAGACGACGAGAAAGGAACGCTTTGCCGTCCAAGTACGAACACTTGGCGCTCGTGTTCAACGGATTGAAAATGTACAGAGAGTTGTTGCGAATGCGGAATAGCGCAGAAACGGTGGAGAATATATGCGCGTGCGCGAAAAACTTAGTCAAAAGAGACGTGCGCTTTGAGCATTTGCGAAAGATAGAGACGGTTAGACCTGGAACGTTTGCGTTTACGAAGAGGAAGAGAGACGCGACGAAGAACGCGGTGGATGAAAAACATCGCCCGGAGGAGGGACGAACGTTTGTCGATCCAAAAAGCGTGCGATTAGAGATTTTAGAAGAGAGAGTAATGAAGAGAGAAAGTGTGGACGGCGAAGACGAAGACTGCAACGGTGACGAGGAAGAGAACGGCAAAAAAGTCGTAAAGAAGAGAGAAAAAAGTTCACTTTTGATGTCGGAGAAAGAGCGCGAACGAGCGAGGGAAGCAGATTTCCACTCGCGCTTGATGCGACTGTGCGACGAGGCGCATGTCGCGTTTTGTCGAAATCACGGTATCGTCATTTCCCCGTCCTCGAACGTATCAGAACAAATGTTATGGCACGAAACGTTCGACGTCGAACGTGAGGCGCCAGATATCGCCGAGTGTGCCGTACGGGACGCGCCTCCTTTGATGCCACCGGCAGGAGGAACCGCCGCTGCCGCTGCGACTACTACTACTACGACGACGACGACGAGCGCACCATCGTTGATGTTGCTTCACACGCCCAAGCCACCATCTTCGACGCCGTCCACCGGGACGTATCCACTCACCCCGTTAATTATGACAACTGCGACGAAAAAGAAAGTCGTCACTGAGCGCGACATCGACGAAGAAGTTCGGCGGATGCAGAAGGAGAATGGCGGCGTTTGCGAAGACGACGACAACCTCGAAAACGACGACTATCTCGCCGGTAATATCAATAATGCATCCGCGAATGACGGTAAGGACTCGACAACCACCATCGGCGTCTCTCGCCAAGCCATCCGCCGCGTCCTCGAACGGAAAATCGAAAAAGATCTCCTCCACTCGCCTTCCGCCGTGGCGCTTCGCGCGGAGAACAAAATCAAACAAAACCTTCCGCGAATCTTCGATCTCGTCCACTCCCTCTTCGCCACCTCGCGCAAACGTGCTTTCGCCTTTGACATCCTCCTCCACAAAACCCACGAGCAGTTAAACGCGAAAGATATTGGCGGCATGTTTTATAGTCGAGACGAAATCGAAGATTGCTTGCGAACGTTGGCGAAAACGTGTTCGGAATGGTGCAAAATCGAACGAGCGCAGGACGGCGAGGAGCTCTTTCGAATCGTCGTCGGATCGTCTTCCAGTCGGTCTCTCTCTGACCCATCCTCATCTCCGTCGTTAACGCCCTTCTTCTCCGGAGGAGCAGCAGCGGCAGCATCTCGAGGACGAGGACGACACTTAATGGTTAGAAAAACAACAACGTTCCTTCCTCCTCCTTCGTCCTCCTCTTCTCCGAGAAGTAGACAAAAGCCGACGTCGACGACGAAAGAGCGAGAAGAAAACGACGACGCCGGTTTCACGCCGACGACGATTCAGACGATAAACCCGAAGAAAAGATCCTCCTTCCCTTCAAACTCCATCTTCGTCGGAAACAACAACAACAAAGAATCGTCGTCGTCCTCGCCCCGCGACGGGGTTGCGAAAAGGGTCAAACAAAAGCTCCTCCTCGAAGCCGCGCCGGCGTTCGTTCTCGGAGGAGGAAAATGAGCAGAGAGAGTCGCAAAGTCTTCTCGATTTTAATAACAATAACACTACTACTACTACGAAGCGTTACAATACTCATAGCCTTTATCGTCACACTCGCACGTCGTAAAGAGAGAGAGAAGACTCTTTGCGGTACACGTTTTCCTCGTCGTAGGAGTCGTATTTATTAGACTCTTAAGAGTAGTTTCGTCAGAATTCCTCTGGCGCAGAAAAGACTGATCTCTCTCACACACTCGACTCAATAACAGAATAAAAATGGACCCTTTACGTCTCCTCCGGGAGTGTTACTCGTCGAACGAAATCCAAAACGTTCTGATCACACCGGATGCGATCGTTTTCCCGTTCGGGTTTCAGTGCGCTTCTCAAAACGAACGATTGCGCGTCAGTCGATCGAACACAAAGCTGACGACACGATTCACGTCGAAAGTGAAAAACCAACGTCTAAAACTGGACCAGATTCTTTTCTTCGTCCAAAAGTGCAAAGAATCCAACGCGAGTTTAATCTCGGACCAAAAGGAATACGGGAAATACGTGAAACACGCGATCAAGGAGAAGATTGAACGCGTTCCGAGACCGGATTTTAAGGATTTGTGGGATTTCGCCACTGGGGTGAAAACGCACTCGGAAAGGGTGGACGCGACGTCTGTCGATGGATCGACGGTATTAGTACAAATGGAAAAGGAGGATGGGACTGTTACGGAGATGATGGAGACGACGACGACACTCAAGGCGAATGATATTGATGAAATTCGGGCGACGACGACGGATGCGATGGACGCGACGACGATACGCGAGGAAGCGTTGAAGAAGAAAAAAGAGCGAGACTTTGAGGAGGACGAAGAGGATGCGATTAAAGTCGTACCGTACGCGACTCGGAACGCGAGCTTGAAAAGGAAGAAAGATTTTACGTTAGCGTTAGAGAAAGTGGACCCGAGTTTGGTGTTTCGATCGTCGACGAATGGCACGAATGGTAGACGAGGCGGCAATCATCGTTTGACGACGAGCGAAAAGCCGAAGGAGTTGGTCGAAGCGGAGAAAATTGTCGAACGCGGTCAGCGACGGAACAGGTACCAGGAGAAAGTGGAAGAGCAAACGTTTTGGAAGGAGAGAGTTGGGAGCGACTTTAACGATTTGTTTGGCGGCGATTTCGGGGACGGCTCAGGCGGCGGTTTTGATCCGAACGCGTCGTTTTTGGCGCAGCCGGCGAAGAAGCAACGCACGGCGGCGGAAGAGGCGGCGTTTTTAGCGAGCGAACGGGAAGAGAAATTGAGAGAAGAGAAGATGGCGTTAGCACAACAACAGCTACAGCAACAAAAACATTCGAAATCGACGACGACGACGAGAGGAGCGGCGGGAGCGTCCTCCTCGTTAGCGAAGAAACAACAACAGAAACCAATCAAAAGGCACGGGACGCCTTTGATTCTCGTCCCGGCGGGCTTAAACGCCAAAGTCGTCTTGAACATGTTCAACGCGAAAAACTTCCTGGAGAAGGAGAAATTCGAGCCGTGGCAAGACATTCAAAAAGAAGCCGTCAAGAATAAAACGAAGAAACCGACGCACTCGTCTTTACTTCGAACGTATAAAAGAGACCAACCGGTGAAGTACGAAATCACGGACCAAGTGCCGAAAATAGGAGAGGATTGGAAACGCGTCGTCGCGGTTTTCGTCCACGGCGCCAAGTGGCAGTTCAAAGATTGGCCGAAACACATCTTCCCTGGCGCGGCGACGGGCGATTTAGTCGACACTTTTGCAAAAATCAGAGGCTTTTACGCCAAGTTTGAGCAAGACCAAACGCCAGACGTCGTCAAGACGTGGAACGTGAAGTTATTGACGTTCCGAAGGAATCAAAGACACGGAGATAAAGCCGTTTGCTCGGAGTTTTGGGACGAGTTAGACCGCGCGTTAGCGCTCAAGAGGAGTCACTTGTTGTATTAATAATTACTAATATATCATTTTTAAAAATCTGTGATGAGACTGGATAAAAGTGCGCAAAACTCGGCTTTTAAAAACCGACGTTATGACGACGACGAGCAAAAAGCAAAAAGCGAGCGTGAAAACAAATACGCACACACATAATAATACTATTTCCTAAAATCCCTCCTTTTTCTTTGCTTAATCTTAATGAAACGTAAACGGAGGAAGTAAGAACTTCCGATGATTTGTTTTGATTGCTTCGAGTTGTACCCCGAAGACGCGAAAGAAGACAAACTTCTTAAGCGCGTTCGCCTCTGATGCGTCTCGCCAATTGAACATCCTTCGGCATGATCGTGACTCTCTTGGCGTGGATCGCGCACAAGTTGGTGTCTTCGAACAAGCCAACCAAGTACGCTTCGGACGCTTCTTG
>ERZ651776.1795-NODE-1795-length-24909-cov-4.552312_pt1 | contig 24909 bp, 12 predicted proteins | sample MGYA00514761_ERZ651776 | MGnify/ENA metagenome assembly ERZ651776 | reverse complement strand
TAGGTTTGTCAGACAGACAGCGCCAGTGTCGTGTCAGATGGAAGGGACGCTTCACGGGTGTTGCTGCGGCCGCATGCCTGAAGCCATCCAACTCCAGGAGGAGGAGGTTGTCTTTACTCGTGAAAATCGAGGGGGATCCGCTCAACACGAGGAGGAGGAGGCTGTCTTTATTCGTGATTGTCACAAATGAGGATCCGCCCAACGCGCATCAGGCGCAACACCGACCCATTCAAGCCACAGGTGCGATGAGTGCGTAGCCTCAGTACATGCCTAACCTACAGCAGCGCTGTAGTGCTCACCCTGATCACCCTGCCGACACCTGTCAGGGTGCAGTGAACTTCCTAACTGGTGCAGAGCCGTTAGGAGCCCTCTGGGCGCTGTGTGGCTCAGAGGTCGAAGGAGCTGCTATGTGTGCGACTGTAAATTCACTGTTGACGTAATGATAAACTATATCCTCTGGATGACCCGCCAATACCGGGTTAAAGAAAATGAAGGGTCTCGAACCCCACCCTTGTATAGTCTACCTTGTATGGTTCACCGTCTCTCTGTGTCATGGCAGTCTTTGTGTGTGGCGATTGACGGTGTTGTTCTTGCTGAGACCCGATGTAGCTCCTGCCTTGTTCTTGTCTTCACGTCCTGCGCTCCCCTGTCCACCTGCCTCCTGCCCTTGGTTCTCTTCGTGCTCCTGGTGTTGCCCCTAGCAGGGTTCGATCCCTTCTCGAGTTGTACGCTCGAAAAGTTCACTAGTCCGCGCTGCTCGGCCCTGCTTGCGTCAACCCTGCCGATGAGAGCCGTTCATTTCAAGGTGTGCGGCTTGAAATCCACGACTTCCATGGCTCCAATCCTGTGTGCTTGGGCCGGCGCATTCTTGGTGTGCAAGGTTCGCTCACTTCCCGAGTTGTACTCTCGGGAAGATCACTAGCCTACTGCCTGGCCCGCTGCTCCACGCATGCGCCGTTCCTGCTGCAGAGAGCCGCTCATTCCAAGGCCGTGCTCCTTGAAATTCACGAGGCTTGACAGCTTCACGGCATCGTCGCGGTCGCAGATCCTGCACGTGCGGGCAGGTTTTCCGCCCTGGGGCCGCCCGCCCGCCACGCGCAAGCGTCAAACTTCCCACGCTGAGCAAGCGCCTTGCCACCGACCGCATTCGCCTTTGGAGGAGGAGGAGGAGGAGGAGGAGGAAGAAGGAGAAGAAGGAGAAGAAGAAGAAGCGAGCTTCATGTCCAGCGAAGTGTCCATCTCCACCCCCCAACAGTGCAGGAAAACCTTCTCGCACTTCGCGAACCTCTCCCCAATCGCGAAGAGTTCAGACGGCATCCGCGTCAAAACCACCCCTAACCCACGGCACAATGACGAGAATATTCACATACAGCCCTAACTAAAACCGAGTAACAAAAACATAACCCTAAGGAGACCAAGGGGAAACTGACACATGGCGAAGCCAGAGAAATAATAAAACTGCTGAAGGACCTAAGGACCCTTTGTTTTTCTTTCTTTCTTTCTTTTTTCCTTTTTTGGTCGAAGGTTATTTCGTTTTTAACTTCCTTAATAATTTTAGCAAAACACAAAACCAATACATTCCTGGGCAACAGACAGACAGCTTTATTCTACAGGACCGACCTATGGCGCGTTTGAAAAAAAAATAATATTTACTGGTCGTTGTACTCGTCGTCTTCCATTGCGACGTCGCTCAACTTCGTAAATATCTCCTTCTTGCTCTCCTGTACGAAGTCGTAGAGCTCCATGACCCTGCTCCTGTTCCGCTTCTGGGCGTCGCTCATGTATACATCGACGAGATCCTTGAACTTGGTCCTCTCCCTGGTCCCCGTAACCTCCTCCGCGCTGAAGAGCTTCGAAACGTGTATGTCGTGCGAGCTCGCCACGCAGTTGATGAGGCTGTCCCTGTCGACGAGCAGGCTCGCCGCCTCGTCGCTCATGTCCTCCGGGAGCTCGTCCTTCCCCGCCTTCTCCAGGAGCTCGTTGGCCAGGAGCGTGACGCTCCCGAAGTAGTTCTCCTCGGCCTCCTCCACCGCCCGAAAGTACGTACCCTGGATGTCGAGGCACTGGTTCCGGAGCTCCCCGTACACGTTCTCGAACTCGGAGAGGAAGTCCTCGAACTGCTGGACCTGCTGCATCTCCAAGTCCATCAGCTTCTCGTACAGATCCTCCAGCTCGTCCTTGAGAGATTTACTCAAGTCGTCTCCATTGACGCTGTCCGCGTCGTCCAGATCCTTGAACACCCTCTTCTTGGCCCGGTTGAAGTCCTCGATCATTTTAATGCTGACGACCGCGTCACTAGCCCTCAGTTCCTTCAGGCAATTCTCAAACTTGACGACTTCGACCTTCTTCTGCTCCTCCAGCGCCAGTCCCGCGACCTTGAACGTCTCGCTCGCCTGGTCGATGCTGTTCCGCAGGGAGTCAACGTGCTCGTTTATGCTCGGGAGGTGCTGGAGCTTGGCGTACTCCTCGTCCTTCTCGAAGAAGCTGTCGAAGAGGGTCTGCACCACCGCTAGGTTCGCGTCCGAGAGGGTCTTGAGGAGGCTCGCCGCGTCGGAGTCACGCTTTGCCTTCTCCGCCAGGAGCGCCTCGTTCTCCTAAGAGATTTTAAGGGTGGATGTGCGCGGGTGGGTGTGTGTGGGGGGGGGGCGTGAGTTAGGAATTGATTGTGAGGTGAGAGAAGACCAAGAAGAAGACCAAAAAAGATAATTCTGCAAAAAAATACACTACATAGTGAACGGCGTTGTAACGAACGCATCGCCACACCGTTACCATCGCCATTGCTTACCTCCTCTTCCTGTAACTCATCTTGGTACTGCTCCCTCGCCGTTGTCACCTCACCCTCATGTATCAGCGCATAGTCCAAGTATTTGATATTAGGCAGATACGCCAAGAGCATGTATTTATATTCGGCCTCCTTGCAGACCGGATTCCCCTCTAAATTGAGCAAATTAAGTTTCTTGAACTTCCGCAAGTAATGGCACAACCCCACCTCCCCCTGTAGCTTCCCGTCTAAGCTACTGATAGCATTATTTCCAATGCTCAAGCATTGCAGACTGTCAATGCAGCCATCAAGGCCCCCTATCTGTGAAATTTTGTTATTGAACAATGACACGTCCATCAAGTTCGTGAGTTTGTCAAGCCCCTCAATCTTTTGGATGTTGTTGAAAGATAAGTCAAGCCACTTTAAATTCACCAAATGGTCAATGTTACATATTTTGTCAATGACATTGTTGTCGAGGCAGAGGGTTGTCAGGTGCTCGAAGCCGGTGAGGTTGGCAATCTTCTTAACGTTCTTGAAGGAGAGCCTCAGCGTAACCGCTTCGGTTACCGCCGCAGCCAGGTTCATGGCCCCCCCTGCATCTCCCTGATTCTCTGCCAAAGCCTGCTGGATCAATTCCTCATCGATCACCGCAATCTCGTCTCCCATGCTATTTTTCGCCGCGGAGAAGCCTGGCAACGACAACTATACCTCGTATCTCACAAACGACAGCTTTATTCAGAAGAAAAAAGAGAAATGTGTCAAAAATGAAAAAATACACAACTTAACAACTCCCGGTGGGTCGAATGAATTAACCAGAGCACACAATGGATGCAGCTTATTTAAAGGCCACTGTCGGGCCAGCTATGACGCAGGCTATGGCATCCTTGGTCGTTGAACAGCCAAAGGACTCGGTTGAGGTGAGTTTGATGGATCGGTTAGTGTCTCAATTTGGTGTTCAGCATGTCCTCACCCTTCTCCCCCCTCTCTTATCTACAGTACCTTGGCACTTACCTTCTATCCTATGTGAAGGCAATGGAGACCGAAGCTAGCACGCAAGCGTCTCAGGCAAAGGCGGACCAACTGGAGGCAGAGCTTAAGCAAAAAACTGAAGACCAGGCCGCCCAGGCGAAGGCGGCTGAGGACGCTCAGAGTGCCTTGCAGAAGGAAGAAGACGATCTCGCGAATGAGCTCGCAAATGTCGACTCCGCAGTCATCGACAAGATTTTGGCGCTTTTGGTTACCCGAACGAGTGCCACAGGGTGTTACTATGGACGCAAGGAAACTACGTCAGCTGGAGTGTCACAAATTCAATATATTAACAGCACGCAGGATGTGATGAAGGGATCTGTGCTGAAGGGGGTTGCCGATGGGGAAGAAGAGGGTGCCGAGGGGAGCACTTGGCCTATCTTTGTCAGTAGCGAGGTGGAGGAGACTGTTGTGGATCCTGAGACGGGTGATGAGTCCACAGTCACCAAGACAGTATTCCCGGAAGATGTTTCAGTCGAGAACGTCGTCAGGGATGCCAGCACAAAATGTTTTGGCCTTCCAAAGCTGGGGGCTTACTATGCCGTTCCTGTCCGTTACAACAGCTGTTTGCACGAGAACGGCGTCGAGGATGCCCCCCCCGCCCCAGAACCTGTTGAGCCTGCCGAAGGGGAGGAGCCCGCGCCGGTGGAGGCAAGGGAGTTCGAGAAGTTTGCACCCGTGTATACTACTGCTGAATTTATAATTGGACTCGATACGGTCGGACAGGGCCGCTGTTTCACTAACAACGAGAAAGAGCTGGTCAAGAACTGGGGGATTAAGTTGGCTGAGGCTTCCGCCGCTGCCGAGTTGGCCAAGTGGAAGGTGGACGTAGCCGCTCTTGAAGAGTTCGCCACTTCTGAGACTGATCCTGCGGCCGCCAAGGAAGCAGCAGCTGCGGGGGCGGCCGAGAAATTGGGAGCATTAGGCGAGGATATCTCTGAGGATGCCAAGGCGCTCAGCGGTGCCCAGTTCAACACTGCTGCTGCTGCCGAAGTCCTGGACAGCGTCAAGGCCCAGATTTTGACAATTGGAGGGTTCAATTTGACCCCCAAACCGGAGACATTGAAGGTCTTTGCCGCCGCCATGTCTATGGTCGGATATGAAAACGGAAGCTTCACCGACGAACTGACTGGAAAGAGCGATTGGAGCAAAATGCGGTCGAACATTGGCGAGGAGCTGTTCGAGAAGATTGCGGCTTTTGATGCGACGACTATCGATGCGGCAAAGTTGGAGAAAATCCGCGGAGATGCGGAGGGTCTTGATGAGGCTGGGGTGCCCCTTTCTCACATAGTGGCCGCAAGCAGTAGTGTTGGGGTGTTGCTTGGATGGGTAAATGCGGCTGGGGCCGGCGTTGACGCCCAGATACTGTTCAAGCAAAAGGAGGACGAGGCCGCTGCTGCCGCCGCGGAGAGCGCCGAGGCATAGACGACAAGCGTTTTTGGTGCCCTTATTGTTATAAAACTTGTTTTAATGGCGGGATAAAAAAAGGTGGTGGTATTTGGCGCGCAAACACTTTCTTTTCTAAAGGAGGTTGTTCTTATACCGCATATCCATGTATTTTTTCCCTCTCTCATTTGCCTGCCCGCAGTAGTTGAGTGTGAACTCACGTGCCCCGTACATGATGTTGTCGATTGCCTCTACACCTACCATACAGCTATGGTCTTGGTTACCTACCTCGTATTTCCAGCTGCCAAATCTGCCGCGGCTGTATATTCCCCTTTCCTTCAACCAGGGTAAAACGTCGTCTAATATATCGTCCCTACCCAAAAAGGGGGTGGGATAACCGTGTTCTAAGCGTGTGTGGAAAGTCGACACAATCTCGGCATCAGGACTGATCATGTTGGTGTTGATAGCACCCTGGATCGTATCCTCCAGAACAGTGTTAATGTCCACGATTTTTTTCGGCGATTCAGACACCTCAAACATCAAGCTCCAATACGGGCCCGGTTTCTCCTCGTCAAATGCCGATGCCGAAGCCGATTCACCCGGCATTTCACGAGCAAGACGAATCGTCTTTAGCTTCACAGACTCGTCAGGCACATTCTTCTTCCCATAGTGCGAGAAGACCGTGCCCCTGTAAAACGGGCAGTCATCCTCTGGAAAATACAGCCAACATTTGGAACCGTGAGGGTTCTCCCCTCGGATTCCAATCCCGATGATGTGGCTGCTGCTGTAGGTCAACTGGGGGTTCAGATTGACTTCTTCTATCGGAGGCAAAGGACAGTTGCGTCGCGCGTAGTCCTCCCTAACCATTTGGAGGAGAAAATCCAACGGCATGGTCGAGACACAGTGAGTGAATGCGATCACATCTCCGCCTTTGGTGGTCACTGTTTTCTCCGCGAGGTTGATGGCAACGACGGCATTATCAGGGCCAAACCTTTTGTTTTGCGCGGGGATGCAGCGATCGGCGACACCCGTCCATATACCACCAGTCCCACCCTCTTGGGGGAAGTGAAACGTCGAATTCGGACCCCAACCTAAAGATTCTCTACCGGAGAGGGCATTCTCAACTGCCTTGAAGACATCAGCGGTAGCCACTCTCTCACCTAACCAGTTAGAGGACATGTCGGTAGTAGGGTATGCCCAAACTTTATAATTGTACGGGCGCATAAAAATGTCATTGATCCCCCCCCCCATCACCCTCTCGATCCACTCATTAAAGTTGGCCGGCTTGGAGGTGGTCGAGGTCTGGGAGGATGCCACAGTCGCCTTTATCAAGCCGTTCAGACACACAGTCTGGTCCTCTTTCGGGAGAGAACCGAGGTTGTTCTGAAAAGGATAAGGCACCCACCGATTCCTAATCCACACGTAGCTCACCCTCTGGTGCTTTGCCCAGACGGAGGAGTCTGTGAGCGGGGCATCCTTGCCACACTCAATCAAATCATCAAAGAACTGGAAGTGGCTAAAGATCACGTGGCCACCTAGGTCGAACAGAAAATTTTCAGGGGTTACAGGGGTTGACGAGAGGCCACCTGCAGGATTCTTGTCGAGGATCAATGAGGGGGTGGAAGGGGAGATCTGGGTTTGGCGGGCAGCAGCACAAAGACCACAAGGGCCAGCACCAATAATTAGAGTTGAGGTAGAAGTAGTAGGCATCTCGAACTTGGGCGGGTTTTGCTGTTTGGTGGGTGGACAAAAAATCACCGATCCTGTTGGCAGGAAGCTCACCAATTCCTCCCAATTTAGAATTGGGAGAGGAAAGGGGGAGCATCCCCCAAACTTTGGGGTTAAATGGATTTTGCTAGGAAGAAAAAGGGTTTTTAGAAGTTGAAATTCATCAGAAATGTCTATTCCAGGGTTGAACTCCGCACGGTCGCAAGCATCGGCTCGGTACGTATGTTTTGGTGGTGGTGCGCAGCACAGAAAAAACAAACGGCCAACCTCAATTACTAACACTCCCCTAGCTCTCGACGATCTGCGTTGGAGTCCGCTCGCTCCACTTTTCGCGCGGAACTGACTGGTCGTTCTGCCGCCACAGGGCCAACGAGCCGATCATCAGCCCGTGGGGGGGAGGAAAGCCTTTCACAGAGATCGCAGCGAACAGAGAGGAGTGGGTTTGGAACTGCTAGGAGTGGGTTGACTGCGAGAACACAGAGCGCTTACGACGATTTGGGGGCAAGTATCTCCGCCCGATCAAACAATGGCGGGGAAACATGGCGAACGGACGATCTGAATACAGCAAGAATCAATGATATGATGAAGGAGCTGACCATGGAGCGGAAGTCATTGCAAAAGCGCTTGGTGGCAGTTCAAGAGGAGATCGAGAAACAAGATGTGGAGGGTGGAGTCGAAGGTGGGAGAGTCAAGAAAGAAAGGGAGCCTGTGATCAAGACTCGCAAGCCGATGTTTTTGAAGCCAAAGAGGACTCGAAAATTCTTGTTGAAGAAATATTGATTTGTTTGGGGGGTGTTGCTGGTGTGTGTTGTTTTGTTGTGTGTGTTGTGTTTGGGTGTCGCAAGAATTGGTAAATGTACTGTAGCTGCTAATGCACGGCGTTTAGACGCTTAATTATTATTCATAATACTACACGAATTCATCGAATCAAAATATCTCCACGCTTGTATCCGCCTCCATCGCAGGCGTTGACGTTGGGTTGCTGCTGTCGTCTCCCTCCTCCACTAGTGCTCCCTCGATTCTCGCAAGATCACTCTCTCGTCTCGTGAGGTTCTTCACGATACCCACGAGCTTTTCATTCTGAGAATTTCTAAGTTTTGTCTCCAGCGATTGGTTAATCTTCACCGACCGGTTCGATTTTGAGGGGAACTTGTCAACAACAAGAGGAGATGTCTTCTCCGTCGTATTTGCCTTTGTCTTCCTAATTGTCTTTACCTTTACCTTTATTGTCTCGGACTTCTCTTTCTTCGAATTTGTCCTCGTTTCAGAGACTTCACTTGCCCCTTCTTCCCGAGTCTCTAGTCGTGGCGCGAAAGTGCACTCCTCGCTTAAAGGTGCGTTGAGCTGGTTAACCTCGCGAGCAATCAAATGCTCGACGCCATCCAGATACAATTTGTCAAAATGAGCTGCATTGAGTTCCTTTTCTTCCTCTGTTGTCAGTACTCGTCGGTAACTAGTCGCGTCATCATCGTCTCCAGTTGTCCACTCATTGACTTCTGAGTTCGCGTTGTTCACCACATTGTAATACAAACTCCCGGGGGAGTTGAACCTATCTGAATTGGACCAATTACCATTCGGGTGGGAGGACTTCGATATCTCCAAGCGCTTGTGGGTTTGATTTTTTGCCTTCAGGTAACTGCACAGAGTGTCTTTCGTCGCGCCCTCATTAAAATCACCACTTGTAAAGGTTCGTTTGGACCCCTCGCCGGAATTATTCTTGCGGGCAGCTTCTTCAACATCTTGCTTCCGCTTCTTCTCCTGGTAGATGACCTCCGCTTCGCACTCATCAATGCCAATAACAAAACCTGGACCTGGACCGTTGTAACGTGAATGGTTCGAACGACCACTGTCAACCATCTCTTTCTTCTTCTGGGCCACTCGGGATGCGACAGTGCTGCTAAAAGTTGGCGCCATAATGTTTGATTTGATCCGGGAGTTGCCGTTGTATTTCGACAGAGTTGGGGCAAAGGAAGGTTCCTCAATCGTCGGCGAAGTGCGGCCTAGCTCACGGTCGCTGCCAACCTCAAGGTCGTGCCACATCGACCCAAAACCCTGAAAGCGAGGGGACACTCCATTTTTCCGCTGCTCCTCCATACGCTGGGCTTTAAGAGCATTTTTGTCAAATTGGCGCTTCACTGCAATAGTCTCCTCCATATATCCCACACGTCCCTGACTATGCGCTAAGATCGCCTTCTCCCCATTTCGAGAGCCATTAACTTTAGGTGCAAATGTATAGGTCTCCGCATCGAGGGCGTTGAATACTTCGCTTTCCAATTTCTTCTTCTTTCGCAGGGCATTGCGGTAAAGGCGGTTGCAAGCTCTTGTAGCAATAACCTCGTTTTCTCTGGGAGATTTTGCAGGGCTCTTCACCTGAATGGTTATCGACGTTTCTCCATCAGCATAGTGACTGGCTTCATTCAATTCCTGTTTGACGGTAAAGCTAGCGGACCGCTGGAACTTAACTTGGATGTTTTCATCAGTTTTTGGGATCACCACGCTAGCGGCAGCGGCAATGTGGAATTTATCATCACCAACAAGTAAATTAGAAGATTCATAATTTTGAGGACCGTCGTGTTCATCAACGTTCACATTGAATTTGTCGTGGGATATCTGTGCTCCGGGTGGTGCGGAGGGTCTGGGTGGTGGGGGCATTTTTGGGGGCGAGGGAGGTTTCGGAGGGGATAGGTTTGATTCGGGGGTGGGGGTGGGGGTGGGGGTGGAGGCGTCGGCTGTCGGCCAGGAAATGCTGCCCGTTCTACGCCCCACTTTCGAACTCTTCAAAGAGCGGTCTAGAGCCTTAAGTTGGGCTATAAAACCGAGATTAGGCTGGACGACTGGGCGGTTCTTCCGACAGCACTCGAGGGCACTGTCGAAACTGAGGCCCCTCCTCAACATGAGATATGCCATCGCTATTGTGCTAGCTCTAGACTGCCCCTTGAAGCAATGGATTAAAATTTTTCCGTTCGATTTGAGCACAGAGTCTACAAAGTCGCAGCATTCGATGAATTTTAGGGCTATGTCAAAGGATGGATTGTCTTCACAGCAGACATGGAGATACTTTATGTTGTGATTGAGGAATTTATCCCGCACACCTTCACATAAACACAAAACGTGCGTGATACCGTTGCGCTGGAGGGTCTCTAAGTTATATGCTGCGCCTATACTTCCAATAAATACCGCCCCGTTTGTTTGCATCACTTCACAACATTCCCCATCAGTTTTGGTCATCTTCATGGCAAGGATCATACGGACAAAGTTTATTTTCTCATGATCATTCGGGGTGGTTTTCACGATATCCCGGGAGAGTAGGGAGGACTTACGGCGCCTTGGCGCGGAGGTAGGTTGAGAGTCATTGGCATTGGAGTTAGCCGCCTGGGATTGGTGCTCAGCGATGATCTGTCGCATCATTCTGCGGCCCATACCCGCTGCCATGCCTTGCAAGGTATCATAGGAAGATTCATTGCCGTAGGACTTTCCCTGGTCGGGGGAGGAATCCATCAGGCTTAGTGGAGACTGTCTCTCCTCAACGCTTGCCATTTGATGGTGTGTATGCCAGTTGAGGAGAGGATTTGCCCAATCTTCACAGGTAAAGGAAGTTTTGCAATCAATAGGATCTCCAAGACAAAGCGTCAGTGCCAAAGTCGATTCTCCGCGAATTTGAGTGGCGTTTTGGTGATAAGTTTCTTTGCTGCAAGGAATTTAGAAACGCCCCGAACGGAATGACTTAAACTAAACCAAGGAGAATTAAAAACGAAGTTTTTGCCTGACTAGCCGGGTTAGGTAATGATTGTGAGTGAGATTACGAGTGAGAAATTGTGAGTCCTGGAGCTTCCACAGCCCTCTCCCCCTGCAACCAACTTCCCCCTTAGGTTTCCTTTTTGAATAGTTGTAAAAAAGATGCAAATCGAGGGCAATTCGGGACAACCGACCGTTCGAGCCGAAGACAGCAGTAATTGCTTTAGCAGGAAGAAGCTGGGGGCTGGGGTTTTTGTATTGATTTTCATCAGTCTCGTCGCGACGATCCTTTCAACACAAGGTTTTGGCAAGTTCGATGATAATAATGACACAAAACCTTCCATCATACCGGCACCACCTACACAAACACCGGCACCCACACCCTCGTCAACACCGGCACAAACCGGCGCTTGCGACGGCACACCCAGCGCATCTGTCTGCAATCGCAATAGTCCCCTCCCTTCCTTCACTTGCCCGGCCGTTGCCGTGGGCACTTGTGATGCCACTGTGCATGCTTCCTCGACGTGGGAGTTCGACAGCGACGTGGCTAGAATCAAAGGGCCGAACTGGGATGCGAGCGTTGTTTCCTCTAGCGTGCCGTACTATGCCAAAGCTGTAAGGCGGTCGTCGTTGGACCCGTGCGAATTGGTTCCAACTTACGATGAGGTTTGGACCGACGGGATCTGCCTTGAAGATTCCTGGCGGTGGAGGCCCTTTATTGACACCTTCTTGACTCTCATGGGTATGGAGTTCAACTTTCGACTATACGCCCTTGAAATGGGCGGACCGGAGGAGAATTACGCGAGGGTTAGCTGCGATCTTAAGAGTTGGAGCAACGACTATAGGACAACGGGGGGTTGGGACGGATACGGCTCGATTCATAATAAGGAGTTAACGAGAGCAAAAAATGGCGAGGGTGTCCAAATCATCGACATTCAGGCGTATCTGTGCTCGGCTTCCGACGACCTTACTAGCACTCAGTACAGGTGGGAGAATATTGCGCAGACGTCGACGGATCTTGGGCCCAGCGGGCAGTGCCAGATGTATCCTGGGGCGCGCTATACTGTTCTCGACTATGAGGTTCCCGGTGGCTATGACTCTCCTACATCTAGTGGAATCTACATGTTCACACCGGGGGGTGGCTATGGTTCGGAATTCGTCCACGACCACGAAATGCTTCATATGGCCCAATACGCTCACAAGGGCCGTAGGCTGTACATGGAACACCCCAAGGATGGCGAGTGCTGTACTCTATGGTTTGAGCACATAAGTTACGTTACGTACGCCGGCTACATAGAGCGCTTGCCCCACAGGTTCGAGGGTTTGGAGCTGATTGCGCCGTGGCATGGGTGGCGCGTCGATACGCAGATGGAGGGCGCTGGCGGCTTCGGTTCGGGCAAGCTTTATCCGAGCTTTATGGCGTTGACGTACCCCTCTTTACAAAGCGCAGATGCGCTCCTGCAGAAGTTCCACACGGCGACATTTGTCCAGAGCGCGTACCGCCTGTACACGGCGGTCAAGGACGACAGTGGGGGGTACCGAAACCACTTGCTCTTGACAACGAACTGCGACGGCGATGACTGCGCGCAGTACGACGATCCCAACGTCGTCTACGAGGCCCTTTCGGAGGCCGATAAGGCTCACTACAACACCCCTGAGGAGGACAGGTACCAAATAATTTTTGATGTAACCTACAGGCTGAGGAACCTGGCGTCGAACTATTTCGTGTACAAGGCCAACCAGGTCCAGCAGCCGGAGGGTTTTGGAGCGTACGAGTTCTTCACCTACGAAATCCAGAGCCCTCGTATCCCGTTTGGGGACGCAGACCAGGGGAGCGATTCGGAAATGTTCGCGTTGGCGGGATTCGCAAATAGGGACGCATTCCTCGAGGATTTTCACGCGTGGATGGTGGCGAACCTGGGTGGGGAGCGCACGCCCCTGGAGGTCGCAGAGGAAATCACTCAGTCCCAAGCAGGTCTGCTGCAGGACATCGAGAGGTTGAAGGAAAGGAGCAAGATTGATGATTCTGACGGAACTCTGCCCAGGTGCGGCGACGAGAGCATGCCTGTGATAAACTTTGGGCAGTAAATACATTTGGCTTTAGGTCCATATATTGGGGCTATTAGCGATTTAGGCGAGTATTAGAGAAATTCCCCAAACCTTCCCCAATGCATGGGAAGGTAGCCATACATTTTTGGAAATTTTTGAGCGGTTTTGAAATTTTTTTTGACGTACTCACTCGTCTTCGTATTTTTTTACGATTGCTTCAATGGTGGTGGTGGTGTCGCTGAAGCTATGACTAATAATACATCCCATTAGAAACTCTCGCTTGCTGTTTTTACATTTACTAGCACATATTATAAAATCTCAGCAGTTTGTCTGATACCCCTACTTCTTCTCCTCAGTCCGCATCTTGCTCAACTAAATCATCCACCCCTGTCAACCCATCGTACGGGCCAAGGTTGTACATATTGAGGAGTAGATCATCTCCACCTGCCTGCTCAGGGTCAAATAGCCAGGACGTGAAGTCATAGAACTGGTAAGCGATGGCAAAGTGCCCTGCAGTTTGCCCAGCGTTGTTCTGATGATTTGGGTTGGCACCTTTGCTGAACAGCAACTTTGCGATGCGGATGTTACCATTTTGAGCGCAAATATGAAGAAGGGTATTTCCGTGCTCATCTGTTTTATTAAGATTGAAAGGTTCACGCTCGTAGTGATCCAAGTAAGCGGTACCGTGTCCGACGACAAACTGAACTTTCACGATGGACTGGTCGAACGGCTTGTTCGGGATTGGGTCAAGGGCTTCCTTCAATTTCTTGTACTTCTGATGACGGACCCAGCTAATGAGCTCAGGGAGATGCAGCTGGACGCCCTCTTCCGCAAACTCATGGGCACCTGCGACATCGCCGACAGGGGCAGCAAGCTGTTGCTGTCCGTAAGGAATCATGACACCTCCAGGAATATGTGTGGGTCCGCCAGCGACAATATTGCCACGATAGTCCTGCACAGCACCGCTATTGAATGCTTTAGCCTCCTCAGCCATTGTAGACAGCATCATTTGTTTCTCACGCACAGCCTCGCTTTTCTTCAGTTCTTCGATGCTATAAAGAATTTTTTTCCGGTGGAGCCGGTGCTCGACTCCAAGCGTGTTCTTCAAATCGTCGTCGTTCAACGCATATAAAAACGCTCCATCGATCGCACCATCTTTGAAGGCTTCGCGGTATTGTCCAAGGGATAGAGTTCCAAGCCACTTGACGACGTCTGTGACCGTCCAACTCTGAACACTGAGATCCTGCTGGCCAGGCATCTTCCCTGGCTGCATATCTGGCTCAAACTTGGAAGTATTTCCTCCCTCAGAAACATCACCAGCATTGGGATTGAAGCTGAACTCTCCGCCGCCTCCACCGCCGCCTCCGCCTCCGCCTCCGCCGCCACCTCCACCAACGGCACCGCTGCGCTGGTCATTAGCTCCCGCAACAGCAGCCATTACGGTGTCTTGCGCTGCCACAGTCCTCATCGCTCGGACCATATTTAAACTACTGAAGTAGGTCATTGACATTGACATAAACCCAAATTTCATAAGGGTCTCAGTGCTCTGCATGAGCTGAGCCGCTTGTTTTTTTTCGTGCGCACTTGGACCAGAGTATCCGCCCCCGCCCCCGCCACCAGCAACTGCGAGAGCGCCTTCCTCCCCATTGACAGCAACTTGGCCAGACAACAAAGCCTCCCCCTTTTTCTCTTGTCGACGCCTAATGTCGCCGAGTTCGATCTGCTGCTCCTCCAACAACACCACAAGCTTTCGTTCGAGTGTTCTGAGCTCCTCCTCTTTACTCTGTCTCGACCGATCCAGCTGGCCCAACTTCCCTTCAAGTCCTTTCAACTGATCCTTGCGGTCCGCAATGCGCGTGAGCATTGTGCCAAATTCACGGTCAAGCCTCATTTTCTGCTCTCGAAGCTCATTCCTTCCCTGATCGTCCAAAACTCCCGCCGCTTCTGTTTCGACCTTGGAAAGCTGATGCATTTCCTTCTCAAGCTGACGGACTCCCTCTTCGAACTCACTAATCTCTTCCAAGATGCTTTCAACCTTTTCCTCGACTGCAACCTTCTCTTGATTCAACATTGACACCTCTGACTGAAGACGAGTAGCATGGAGCTTATGTTCTAGCAGCATCTGCCTTCCGAATTCAATTCCACTCGACTGAGCACGACTGAACAAATACTTATCACGCTCGTGCTTGGCTCGCCGACGGCCTAGGTGACCGCGGTAGACCCTCTGGACGATGATCCCTGCGTTGCGTTGGATTCTGCGCGTGAAGGCGAATGCGCGCGCCTTCCGCTTGCGCCAGAGGCCTTGCAAAAGAGTCGCTGCGCGATTCCGCTGCGCTTTTAGTTTGTTGATCTCCATTCTGGTGAGTGCTCCTCGCCAGACACGGGCAATCTCAACTTGAGCGCCGAGACCAGCGCGCTGCTTCTTGAATTTCGTTCTTCCGAGGTAGCCCCGAACAGTCCGCTGGATCACTTGGGACGCCCAAAGCTCCTTCATCTTCTGCAAGAACTCAAGGCGACCGATCCAACCGCGGTACGCACGCTGGATTGTACCGGCAGCAGACTCCTCCCTCAGACGACGTACGATGATCCACGCGAGGTGGGCACGGAACGATCCCTGGATAATCCTTGCGGCGTGCTCTAAGCGGACAAGGCGCTTCTTGTTCCTCTTCAGACGCCACCCCATGTACTCTTTGACCTCTGGGAATTGTTCCGGGTTGGGATACATAAGCGATGATCCAGCTTTGTAGACAGTATTGTCCTGGCGTTCAAATGACGGGTGAGAAGGGTCCGTGACAGTGCCCGGCATTGCAAACTCGTCGAGTGGTGCCTCCTTCTTGGCTCGCTTGCTGTCCGCGGGGTGAGATTTGTCGTCCTTGCTGATAACCTTGCTCTCCTTCGTCTTCTTGGACTGAAATTCCTCCCACTGCTTATTGGGGTCAGACGGAGGATTTTTTGTCGTTTTCATTGTCGAAGATCCCCCCCCCTTGTTTTGTGTCTTCTTTTGAATCATGTTGACGTTGGCCATGAGAGAGTTCACGAAGTGATCTTCAAAATTCTCCTCCTCCTGCTTTCCTCCGCCCTTTCCACCTAGTCCAACCATCTGCGTGCCCGAAGCATCAAAATCTTTCGCGCCACCCTTCTCGACGGCGCGTTCGTTCATGAAAGCAACATCGTTCAGCTCGTGGTAGCCCGTCAGTAATTGTTCAATCAGGGTGGACACGGATTTTCGCTGTTCCTGGAACAGTTCGTGCCCACCTTTGACCCAGATGACACAAGTTTTGCGAGTCGGGGCCTTTAAACACTGAAATATGCTTCGAGCTTCGCCTCCCGGTTGTTTATCAACGAATGGCTGAGCATGAAAAGGTTTGGCAAGGCCAGCCTGCGTACCGTGGACGGATATGATGGGGGCGTTCATTTCCTTCAGAAATGGTCGGATATCAACGTGGGAGAGAACACCAAGGCAGAGCGAGATCCGACCCTTGTTGGTGATTGGGTTGTGAACCGCTGTGTATAAATTCAGCGCGAGAGGCGTGGATACCGTCGACAAGTAGCTGGGAGAGAATATGAACCTGGCGTAGAAGTAGACGGGCAGGTCTGGCCGGGTGTCAGGAGAGCAGCTGAAAACATTCATGCAGTCGTGCATGATGGCTGCATAGTGCGGATCGACGAAGGAGAACCCATTGATAAAGAGGAGGGACCGCAACATTCCGCACTTGTAGTGTGCGGCGTAGAAGCTAGCAATGCTACTCCCGTTACCGAAACCCATCAAGTAGTAAGGTTTCGATGTATCGAACTGATTCGTTCCCTTCGGTCCAACATGTTCAATAAGCTCGTGCAGACAGGCGGCGTGGTAGTCGTTATTCAGCGTCTGCCCCTCGCGAAATTCCGTGAATGCTTGCCCGGGATAGTTCCACAACAGTATCTGCATTCCCGGGTAGCGCGCAACAATCGGACGAAGGAAGATCTTAAGGCGCTCGAGAGTATCGAAGAGGTCATGGCACACAACCATATTAAACGTTTTGGCATTGGGATTGACATTGCCGTGTTTTGAGCTGTCGAGAACGGCGTAAGGGAATTGCGTGTCCGAGTCGTATTGGATCATTCCGCCGGTGCTGTAGTCCTCTTTCGTAAAGCTGGCAGACAACGCCATCGTTTTCGCCACCATCGCAGAAGAATTATTGTCGCCTTCAACCGTCCCCATGGCGCCCGAAATAAACGCCCGCGGCTTGATGCGTGTCTGAGGACCATAGCGAGGGAGTTCCGATGCGCGCGTCGACGGAATTTCGCCACGGGCTTCAAGGATTAAATTGAGAGGCTGGAGGTGATCAGGAATCGCGGCCTTCATGGTACTGACGAGCGAGGGTGGGTCCAAAGGTTTGCTCACGCAGCCATCCATGCCGCCTTCCATGTACGCTTTGAGATCATTCGGGCCAACTTCACCGGTGAAGATAATGATGGGCATCACAGGAAGGTCAGGTTTGACGGTCTGAGCAGGGTTATCTTTGTTCTTCGCATTTGGGGCCTTGAAGCCGACGTTATCGACATTGATCTCAGCTCGAAGTTTCGCGTTGTTTATCCGCCGTTCTTTCTCTCTTTCTCTGATCCACTTGGTGACGTCAAAGCTATTCAGGACCTCCATCTCCTTGCTCACGAGAATTGCGTCGTAGTGAGAAGCCTCCATCATCTCCACACAATCGGCGCCGTTCTCAACCCAGTTCACGATGTAGCCGGAGGGTTCTAGAGCAGCGCGGCACAGATCGGCGCAACTACGATCGGGTTCCCCAATGAGGATCTTAGCGTGATAGCGCTGAGATTCATTGTTCTGCCGCTGCTGGTCGGCGTGCCCGTCGTGAAGCTGCGCCTTCTTGCGCGAGTCAACAGTATTTTGATACTTCTTTTGGCCGTGTAGATAATCGTCGAGCACCTCAAAGTGGGGATCGTTCCCCTTGGCAAGTGCCTGCTGCGAGGAAGATTGACCTCTCTTCGACTTCGACTTTGACCCCTTACCCTTTGGTGTCTTGCCGTTGACTGCTTCTTCCTCCTCCTTTTCGAGGTGGCTCTTCCAAGTGGCTCTCGGCTTGGGGAGAGAGGGTGACCGAAGAGGGTTCTTCTGCTTATCGCTTGCACGCGGCTTGCCGGGGGATAAAAACGTCGTCGGCTCCTCGAGTTCTTCCTCGGCAATCGAAAGCATATCGAGTGGGTTGTGCACGCTCGCGCCAAACAGCTGGCGGCCGAGCTCAGTGCTCATCACCCCGCTGTCGACGGCCTCCTCCCCCATGACATTTCCGTCGTGGGAGTGGTGTCCTACATTGTGTTTTCTGTCTACTTTATAATCCCGCTGGTCCAGGTAGTCACTTCTACGCTTCACCCTCTCGTCGTCCATTTTCTTTTCTTCCTCAAGGTGGACGAGTTCCCGTGACTGGTCCAGCAGTGAGTAGACTTGGGCGCACACGCCACACACTTTCACCTCCTTGTAGTAATTCGCTGCTCCCCCCTGCACTTCACCATGAGCTTCTCCCCAGGTCGCCCTTCCCTTGGATGTCATTGTTTGAGCGGTGAGGGATTTACCTCGCCGGACATCGTGTCTGTGCTTTCGTTTTTCGTCCGAAAACGATTCTGCATTCAGTGTGGAGGGCGACGAGGATTCGTCATCACGTAAAATTTGTCCCCTATTGTCATCGGCAGTCGGTACGATGCTCTTGGGGAACGCCCCTTCAGGATATTTTCGCCAACTCTCACTTTCGTCGTGACTGTCGCCGATAATTAGGCGATTTTCTTCGCAAGCCTGGATGATGCTTCGCTGAGAAACGGACATGAACGCAAGGGGATCGCGTTTCGTCACGCCCAACTGTAGCAACTTGCCAGATTCTTCGAGATTTCTGAGCTCGCTGCTGCTGAGAACTTGCTTTGCAATCACCATAGCACGTTCTCGATTGCTCCCCTTCTCTTCCCCCTCGCTTTGCAGTGCGTCGGGATCGACAGTGTGTAGCTTGCAAAACTGGCCGTGGCATTTAAATTGAGTCGGGAGGTTTTGTTTGTGGTGGTTCTTCTGGTGGTGGGGGGACCGGGTGAGGGATCGCTTCGCCATTTCTTGGCTGTTTGGACGAGGGGGCGGTACGAAGGGTAGGGAGCTCTTGTTGTTGGTGCTTTCTTGAAGGCTGTCTTGAAGGTCGAAAGTTGGTTTGATGATGTGGTGCGCGGCTGCGGCGGTCTTGTTTGATTTTTTTGGGGTGTTCATCTCTTCGTTAGTTCGGCGGGAAGCCTCGCTGATCTGTCGCTCAAAAAGGGCCAGTTTTTCGGATTCATTATAACGCTACGCGAGACCGGAGGACGAGTGTATCAAAAGGAATTTTATTCATATTCAAAGCGAACAAAAGGCTGTTAGTTCCGACAGACAGACAGACGACGCAATGAATGACAATGATCAGTCGTGGACTGGCTCACCTTTTGACTGATTGTTTCATTTTCTTGGCCGCGCTTTTTCTTTGTCAAGGGGGATGGAGCAATCGACTGCGAGCGCTCCAGGTCAGAGGCCTCCATTTGAGCGCCAGCGTCTCCCAAAAAGGAGCTCCTGCCTGCAGCAGCAGAGGTGGCGTGAATTACGCTGTCCTTGTCTCGGCCGCTAATTGATCGCAGATCGGAGGATATTGTGACGATCCCCCCGAAATAAGATAACCATAGTTGAGAATTGTGATCCACAAAATAGTCTGTCCAGATTCGAACGACTCTGCACCGATTCACCTCCTCGATCTGCCTGACAAGAGTTTTCGTGGCGGCATCGAAGGTGGCACAGAGAGTGGTGGCAACCAGGCGAGTGACCTTGATGTTGTTTGGACTGACCTTGTGGATGATCCCAGATTTCTTTTTTGCAATTTCGTCGTCGTCGTCATCGTTATCGTCATTGTAATCGTTTTCATCCTCATCAAATTCGGCAGCAGAGTTGGTGCTGTTTTTCTTGGTGGGAGTAGGGAGACCTTTGAAGGTGTGGGTTGAGGTCTTCAACCGCCCCTTGTCGTCGGCGATAGAATAACTGTGTCGGTAGATGAGCCCCTCTTTTCCTGCACCCGGTATCCACGGTTGGACGGAAGTTATGGTGGGATCATTGGGTGGCCAGGAGGATAACAATTTTTGGAATTCAATTGTGTCAAGAACAGCAAAGCTTCCATCCTGGTATCTCACGATTGCGTTGAAATTGCGGGGATTCAACCGCGTTCTGACATGTTAACAAAACGAAGAGGCGAGAGGGAGGGAGGGTGAGCGTGCGACAGAGACGGACGTAAGAGGTGGGTAAGAGGTGGGTAAGAGGTGGGTAATTGTGGGTAATTGTGGGGGAGTCTGAGAAAATTTGGCACTCACCCGACAGCAGCGATAGAAGAAAAACGCTCGAGCACAGCCTTCTTCGTGCACGACGAGCTCCCCTTTGACTTTGTATCGCCTTTGCTGTTGGTGTAAGCCCAACATTTCAAAGAGCAGGAGTCAAACAGGATAGTATCAGACAGATTGATCCGGGCAGAGTGTGACCCGGTCACGGAGTCAAAGACGAAAGCTGCATTTTGTTGTTTTGTCGCAGCACCCGGCTTCTTGGGTGGCATGGTTGATGACTGTCTCGCGGTTTATTTTCTGATGCCCATTTTCACTTGTTTTGGGTTGGGCTTCTTTGTCTGCTGCGACGTCCGATCTGAGAACGAGCGCTAGTCAGTTGTGGAAGATTTTTCATGACCCCAAGACAAAAAAAGAGTTCAAAATAGCACAGTGGTAACAACAAGATACTCACAACGACGACTGGGACAAATGAAAAGGCCAAAGACATCCCCAGGAATATCGGCAGGCAAGCAGAAACTGAAGAAGCCCGGAGTTTTGGTGCCAAAGGTTCCTAAATCGGCTCATAAGTACTACACACACGGAGCAACCGTGAAGAGCAACTTTAGCCGAAATGCTGTCAACACAGTCACGCTTACGCCGCTGGACGCTGAGCACAGCTACACCAACTACAACGAGATGGAGGGTAGCCCGCAGAGCCCAACTATGCACGACATCTTTCCCTCGAGCACAAAGTTAGTTCCATCTCACACGAACCCGGCATTTGCAAATAGCATTGGCAATAGTTTAGGACAGGTGCTAAGGGGGCTGGAAGAAATGAACGACGAGTCTCTACGTTTGGCTAAGGAGGCCAAAGATGAAGGCGGAGAGGTTAGGGTTAGACCCCCGCCACAGATCTGGGAGCCGGACAGTGTGATCGCGCATAGCGCGATGGAGGGGGAAATTCACGCCAATAGTTTGACGCCAAAAACGTCTAAAATGTTGAACGCGGCCTTGCGAAATGCCAGTATGGATTTTGATGGCAATCAGTTTCCTGATGGGTATGCTAAGGAAATAGCAGATCTGGGAAGTGAGAAAGACGCGGAGGATTACGAAGTAGGCGACGAGGGCGGAGGGGGGATCAACAAGAGCTTCACCACGTCGGATAAGTATACATCTCGCGGGCAAGGCCAGGCGGGGAGAAGCACGTCGAACATGACGAAGCAAGGTAGTATTGCGACGATTGGGCAGACGAACACTGAAGCCGCCCTTCGAAGAACCACAACTCCCAAGACGCGCCACACGCACAACGTCACTGTCCCGAATACAGTAATTTCGCTGCACAAGAAAGGCAGCAAGAATGACGAAAAGTTCAACAAAAAAATATCAAGTTCATATGACAACACATGCGAGGAAATCTGGATTTACAACTACGCCAACGACAAGCACAAGTATCATAGCGAGTCGCTTTGGGCACAGACGACATTAGCAGAGTCGCTAATATTAGTGAAAACAAACACGCTCCCTGCCAATGCTATCGCGAGTATGTGTGCTCAGATGCTATTGGATATGGAGGACAAGTTTGCGAGCATTTTCGGCCCTGTTGTGCACAAAATGTGCGACGATGTGCTCAACAGCATCTTCATTTTACGAAACGAAGAGGGCTACCCGAGCTGTGATGCAGCTTCGCAGATCATCGAGCGAAACGACGTTTTTGCTAGGCAGGGTGGGGGCAATGCCAACGGAATGGGCGCGTGTTTGGAGGGGGTGGAGGGCAGCAAGCGGAAGCTCGAGCTTTTTATGAAGTGCCCGACATACTTCGACCAGTGCCGGTATTTGTGGGGTTTGCTCAAGCAAGAGATCGTCATCCGGCCTCACTGTTTCAAGAAGATGGAACAGATGCGGAAGGAGAAGCTAATGGAGGGAAGAATGATACACCGTTCGTGTAACCACTGGGCAAGGGGAATTAAGTTTGTCATCTTCCAGGCGTGGAAGAAGGAGCTTGTTCTGGATTCGAACAGGCACTTGCTGGGTAAATATTTGATGGCGTTCATGCAAGTGACAGCAAAAGACGTGTTCTTTGCTTGGAAGAAGTCCCACAAGGAGCGGATGCGAACTAAAAAAATGATGGGTGTGGAAGAGGCCAAGAAATCCGCGGAATTGGCCAAGAAGGAGACAAAGGCGTTGGACATGGCGAATAACGGACAGCTCGTAGCCAACCGAAAGGCGCGGGCAGCGGCCGAAGCGGTCATGACAAAAGTTGCCGCAGCTAAGGAAATTTACGAGCAGCCAGCTCGACAGACGCCCGCGTTGTTAAAGGTAATAAAATCGTTCGCCAAGACGTACAAACTGTTTGCTGACTTCCAGGATCGGGAGAACGAGGATCACATAAGGGAGCAGTTTCGAATCGGCGACGATGCCATCAGGTTGGATCCGCTCTACAAGTGGACGGGCGTCGGAGTCAACCTGGAGACTTACGAAAAGAACAAGGAACGGAATGCGAAAGAATCTGGAGCGGCGGCGGGGGCAAATGCGGGCGAAAGTGAAAAATTGCGGCCTGATGATCTCCTTGACGCAGGCGAATACGACGTCGAGACGGACTGCGATGATGCGGACGAAGAGACGATACTCAAATGGAGACCCGGAACATTTGCGAGCGTAGAAAAGACCCCGGCATTCCACCCCATGTCAACGCGAGCGGGCAGGCGGACTATGCGCTGGCTGAACAACAGTTTGCGGCACTTTAAGTACGATCAGGGGGAAGACGCTCGCCGCGGGTTGGGACGAGTCCCACCTGTACGAGAGCATGCGGATCTAGCCGACGGGAGAGCCATCGAGGCGCTGCTCGTTCACCTTGCGAACAAGGCGGAGGAGGTGCACGGGTCTTGCCCGAGTGTGAAAAATGCCTACGAGCAGCTTGATGCAAACGTGAAGCGGGAGAGGGAGGCGCGCGTGGAGGATTGCAGTAGAGAATTCTACGACAAGTCGCCCCAGATTTTGAATATAATGAGCGCCTTGCGTTTCTGCCGCGACAATTTTAACACATCGTGTAGATACATGGAGCAAGAATTCATCACCTCGCTCAAGATACCGGAGACGAGCGAGGAGAAAGCTAAAAGGGAGTATAGGCTAGCGAAGCTGGCAGAACGAGAGAAGGAGACGGGAATAATCGTCCACGTAATGAGTCGCTACATGGGTCAGCGCATCCATGTACTGCATGTAAACGAGCCTAAGACTTTTGCCATGCTCGCAGAGCTCTTCACGGGGTACTTTAAGGACTGCCAAGCAATGATCGATGAAGACACCTACATAAAAGGCGTGTACAAGAATGAACTTAGAGCGAGAGGTAGGGACAGGCTGGTCGCAACAATGAGCGATATTGCCGAGAAGGGTGCCGTCTACTACTCTCACGAACGACTTTTGGAGCTGGCGAAAGAAATGGAAAAGTATAACGAACTGTGCAAGGAGCCCCAGGAGATTCTGTTCAAGAACTACTTGAGGTGCCTTGACGACAGACTGAGGTACAGAAGTCACCTTCCCGAGCTCATACGACTGACTTATCAGAGCCTGTGCACGACACTATTGAGCCGCAAGGTCAGAACGGAAGAGGATCTTGATGACGGAACGTACACGACAGTTAATGCTTTGCAGCTGAAAAGTGAATTCAAGCGGATTGGCGTAATCAGCGACATCGCAATTGAAGAAGAGCTCGCCGAGGTAACAGCAGTGTTGAAGAACCGAATAAGAGACTTAAAGCGGATCTTTAGTTTTTATGCAGCCGCGGGGGACGGGGGGCCCGCGACCAGCATGGACAGTTCAGAGTTTTGGAAATTTGTGAAGGACTGCAAGCTGCAAAAAGACCGTCAACGAGTACCATCGGTGAGGGTAGATCTAATATTTCAGGCTTGCAACATCGACTACTCCTTGGTTGGTGCTGATCGCATTGCGAGCGACGACGGGGAACTTGATCCAGGGGAATGGGTCGAGGGACTCGTGCGCCTGAGTATGTACCGCTACGTCAAGGGTACAGTCGGAAAAAGGCTGGAAAAAATGTTGAACGAGGACATCCTACCGAATGCCTGTTCACTCGACGTCGACGTATTTAGAGATCGACTAGGCGGGGACCGCGTCAAGGACATGTTCCAAGCGCACAAGCCAAATATGCGACCAGTTTTTAGTGAGTACGCAGCCGACGATCAGAGCGATGGAGCCGTTGACGCGATGGACTCCATGAACTCTGCGGAGTTAGTCACCTTCGGAAGGGAGATGCTGCTGGTCGGGGGGCCACCCGCACTAAGCGAGAGGGCTATGAAAACCTTATTCGCATTCTGCCAGCAGGAGGAGGAGGAGGTCGAGGAAGGAGAGAACGAGACACAAAGCGACAGCGAAATGGTGTATAGTGAGTTCATGGAGACAAACGCGGCCATCGGAAGCCAGATGAGACCGGATCCGTACAATGTCCTCGAAATGAGGTTGGACCAGTATCTCAACGAGCTCGTACATCCTGTCGCCGCAAAACTTCCACGATTCAGAACACACATGCTAAAGACTCCCGAACGACTCAAGCAAATGTGGCTGGAAAAGTGCCAGCGCATGAAGGAAAAAGAGGAAGCAGAGGCAGCAGCTATTGTTGCTGGGTGAAGGACCGACCAAGAGGATAGGGTGTTCACAAATTTGTTCGCAAATGGAACCTTTTACAAGAGGAGAAGTCCCAGACCGGCCATTCCGGCAGAGTTCGGTGAAGGGGAGATTGACGAAACACTTTTTGCATACACGCCCTCGAGCCCAGGAAAAACCTAGGGGGCGGAGCTGAAAATGCTACCCGACTCTTACAGATCTTCCTCCAAAGCTTTCTCCCGTGGAATAACGTAGCCGGAATTTAACTTAATTATTGAATTATTTTGAACCTGAAAAATACACATATT
>ERZ651776.1794-NODE-1794-length-24938-cov-4.794900_pt1 | contig 24938 bp, 9 predicted proteins | sample MGYA00514761_ERZ651776 | MGnify/ENA metagenome assembly ERZ651776 | reverse complement strand
ACGTTCACCGGATCTTATACTCCAACGTTCACCGGATCTTATACTCCAACGTTCACCGGATCTTATACTCCAACGTTTACTGGAAATTATCAAAGAACATATGTTGGTCCTTCTGGGCCCTTGATTGTAACAGGGACAGTGAACCCAAAAGGCTCGGCGATAAACAACAACGTTAATACGACAAACTATCCAGCGGCAGGTGGATTTTTTACTGCACAATCTGGTTCTACCATTACTATTAGTAGTACAGGAACTCTAACCAGCAATCCTTGGTCATCACTAGGTAATGTTTTAACTTTTTATAGTCAATCATATTTTATTGGCCCCGCAAAAAATCGTAAACATAGATGTGTTTTAGTATTAGCCGGAACTCATGCTCAAAATGCCTTTACTAATATTGTAATCGCTGGCTCCGGCGGCTGGACCAATACCTTAACTACTGCTAATGCTGTTCATACTCAAGGTTCTGGATTAGGAAAAAACCTTTACACCTTTGGTGGAACCGGTCTTACGGGAACTCAGTGGGAATGGGCCAGCGGCAATGTAAACAGTGGTTTTGAACCGCCTTTAGGTAACGGTGATAATTCGGACGCCTTTACAGTTCTTAATCTGGCCTCAACCGCCTCACAATCTTGGACTGTGGAATTTCCCTGATGATTGAACTTATCATACAAAACATGAGAATATTCTAATGGCGGATTTTTTAAATTTTGAAGGTCCACTAATACCAGAAAACTTTAGTGGTTCTGCTGTTAATGAAAACTTTAGTGGTTCTGCTGTTAATGAAAACTTTAGTGGTAGTGCTGTTAATGAAACCTTTGAGGGTACTGCTGTATCACAGACCTTTGAGGGTACCGCTGTATCACAAACCTTTGAGGGTACCGCTGTATCACAGACCTTTGAGGGTACTGCTGTATCACAGACCTTTGAGGGTACTGCTGTATCACAGACCTTTGAGGGTACCGCTGTATCACAAACCTTTGAAGGTTCTCCTTACACAGCAACGTTCACCGGATCATATTCGCCAACGTTCACCGGATCTTACACCCCAACGTTTACTGGGTCATATTCGCCAACGTTCACCGGATCTTACACTCCAACGTTTACTGGGTCATATTCGCCAACGTTTACTGGGTCTTACACACCAACGTTTACTGGGTCATATACGCCAACGTTTACTGGGCAATATGAACCTACATACATCACGGATTATGTTCCTTCTTTTGATGGAAACATTATATCTGAAGATTTTGATGGAACGGTTTTTCAAGGCATCTATGATGGAACATTGTTCACAGGATCATATGATCAAGATCCAACATTTGAAGGCAATTATACCGGAGTGTTATTCACAGGATCATATGATCAAGATCCAGCATTTGAAGGCAATTATACCGGAGTGTTATTCACAGGATCATACACTCAAGATCCAGCATTTGAGGGTATCTATGATGGAACATTGTTCACCGGATCATATGATCAAGATCCAGTATTTACTGGTACATACGATGGTGAAATATTCACAGGATCATATGATCAAGATCCAGTATTTACTGGTACATATGAATCTGTAATATATACTGGTGAGTATCAACATGATTATGAAACTACTTATATAGGAGATTATTCAGGCACATACGACGGTAGCATATACGAAGCGACTTTTGGAGGAACGTATGTTGGTGAATATGAGGGCGATTATCTTACAACTTATATCGGTGAATATATCGCATCTTACACCGATGATTTTGGTGGGTTATATGCGACCGACTACGCTACTGATTATGAAACAGCATACACTACAGAATATAGTGGAGAATATGAAGAACCCTTTGATGGTATATACGAAGGAACTGAATATGAAACTGAATATGAAACCGAATATACCGGTGAGTTTTACGAAACAGAATATTCAACAGACTTTGAGGGAGACATATATACACATGTGTATTCGGTTTCAGACTATGCATCTGAATATGATACAGACTATACCACTGAGTATAGTACGGACTTAATTTACGGCGCTTCTTCTGGACTTGAAGCGCCCTATGTGAGAGTAGAGACGTGGACTTTATATGTAAGAGCGGCATAAATGAGGATTTATTATGGCAGAGTATCGATTTTTAGACAATGCATTTTGGGAAGAAGAAGATCATTCTAAATTAAAATGTATTCGTATGACCAAACTTGGTCCTGGCAAAGAAAAGAAAGACGAATTGACGGTTCACAAATTTCAACTTGACGGATCAGAAAATCCGTTGTATAATGAAGTTGTTGATGCGTTAACAATAGAAGGCATCAACGCTAGTACTGCAAAAAGAATTGCAGAAAAAACAAAGCGTAAAATTGACGATTCTGTTAAACGAGATCAGGATAAACAGGCTAAAGAGTTAGAAAAACTTTATACTTTAAAATTACAGGCTTTTGAAATAGAGGATATAAAAAACTGCAAAGAAACAACTCTTAGGTCTAAAGTACGTAGAGCAAAAAATGAAGTTGAACTCAATGCCTCGGTTACAATGGTAATGGCATATCAAATGGGTTTTTTTAAATGACCCGTGGTTATGTAGTAGTTGGTACCGTTAAAAAATATTTTTACTTATCAGCTATTCATGTTATCGAAACTATTAAAGCATATAATCCTGATGCTAACGTCACCCTTTTCACTGAAGAACGTTTTTTGGACGGTCAAGAATTTTGTGCGGATAAAGTAGAATTTGTAGCCAGTCACAAACGATCTAAGATTGATGGAATGGCAAAATCACCATACGACCAAACATTTTATATTGATGCTGATTGTGATATTGAACACGAAGATATTGCAAAGGTTTTCGATGAACTTGGAGATAATGATTTAGTTTTCACAGGATTGCCCGAAGAAAGACATTATTGTTACGCTGAAGTCTACTTTCCTGGCGCAACTAAACCAGATGGTAGTATGGGTGGATTTGAACTTTGTGGAGGAGTGTGTTTATATAACATGACTAATCCTTTGGTAAAAGAATTTATGGTGGATTGGCATGATCTCACTATTCGTCAATATGATGGTCATTGGTGGCCATTAAACGAGGATGGCACAGAAGATCTTAAGAACTATCCAGCTTCTTTTAAACGGTGGGATCAATTCTCTCTTTGGTGGTTGTTAAACAAAGAACCAAAATATGAAACACTCAAAGTTTCGATTTTTAAAGATGATGCCCGTTGGAACTTTTTTAATGGTTATAGAGCAGAACATAATACTAAACCTGTTGTGATAAGACATTTCTCTAACTCAAAAGCAAAACACAATAACTATGATTAGAATTGGTTTGAAAGATGTACCCTTGAATGATTATGCGTTAGATATACTAAAAGGAGCTGAATGGTTTATACAAGACGAACATTATAAAGCAGTGGTTTTATCATGTGAAAGTTTTTTGAATCATTCTGACGAATATATTAGTGATCAGTATCTTCAAAAAATTATGGATATGGGCGACAAACATGATGGATTTCCTGAAATTATATGTGCACATTCGTTCGTTTCTAAGAATATAAAGTTTGTTGATTGTGATGATATAGCAGAAAGGGCTGAGGAGATTAATAAAAACCTCCAAGAGACCATTGGCGGTTTAGTTACTAATTTGTGTATGAGAAGAAACGCTCTTTTTGCGGTATATCCTCCTGGAGGATTTATTTCGTGGCACAATAACGCTAATGCATCAGCCTACAACATCATCTTTACTTGGTCTGAAACAGGAGATGGTTACTTTAAATATTGGGATCCTGATAAAAAAGAAATCATTATAATTCCTGATGTAAAAGGATGGCAATGTAAAGCCGGTTATTTTGGAAGTTATGATCAAGATTCACGCACATTGTGTTACCACGCCGCTCAAAACAATTGTTTAAGAATGACTATAGCATTTACTCTCAGTAAAGATGAAATGGCATTAGGTCTGCAAGATATGATTATAGAAGATATTTCGTCTTAGTTCTCATCCCATATTGTATAAATAAACTCATACATATATGGAATTAAGATCACATGGCACATTACGAAGATCTGAAGATAGATCAAGGCACAGATGTTGCAGTAGAAATTTATCTAGTCAATCCAGATGGTTCAGAAAAAGATTTAACAGGATACAGTGTTGCTGCCAGTTTAGCGACACGATATGATGCGCCTAGTTTAGAAAAAATATCGTTCTCTGCTAATGTTGCTGCACCAGCAACCTCAGGGATAGTTAATCTGTCATTGACAAATGCACAGACGCAGACACTTAATCCAAAGAAAAGATACGTTTATGATGTAGAAATCTCAGTTCTCGATGGTGGTTCAACCGTTGTTGAAAGAGTTCTTGAAGGAAAATTAACCGTAAGCCCTTCAGTAACGGAATAATATGGCATCTATAGACAAAATTTTAATAGGATCACCTACTTATAAAACAGTAGTCGGAAACGTAACCCGAGTACATAAAGTTGTAGTAGGCACTCCACTATCAACAGTTGTTATCGGACCATATGCCGACATTGACAACATCGTTGGATTAGATACTACTGGTAAATCTCAAGGCAATGTCATTTCATATGACTCCGCTTCTGGTGATTTTATTGTTGGCGCCAGCCCAGATCTTGATATTGATGGTAAATTTTATCCTAGTGATTCTGCACATTCTAATATTCTTATTCGTAGATCAGGCACTCAAGGTGAACCTGTTAAACTACAACAAGGCGAGTTAGCGTATTCGTTTCTAGCCGATCCTAGTACCAATGGATTTGGCAACGGTGGTGATAGACTATACATTGCAGTTGGTCCTAATGATTCCGCAGGTCTTTCAACCGAGATCGATGTTATTGGTGGTACTTATTTCACCAATCTATTGAATCATCAACAAGGTACGTTGACTGCTAACAGTGCATTGTTGGTAGGTAGTGACAAACGAATAGATCAACTTTTAGCAGACAGTGCTTCGTTTTTAAAACTAACCTCTAACGAAATCTATGCATCTAGTTTCGTAGATACGCCAGTAGTTCAAAATGATTCATTGGTACTTAAAGGTTCTACCGATAACTATATCTCAGCAACGAATGGAGCTGGTGTAGAGTTCTATTACAACAACAATGTAGCATTTGAAACAGCATCGTTAACTGGCAGAAACGGTTTAACGCCAGGTTTATTATTAGGCGAAGATAGAACATTAGAAGTAAATGGACTATCCTTTTTAGATTCAACTACCATTGACGGTGATTTGACAATCACCAAAAATCTTATAGTTCAAGGTACGACTACCAGTATAGAAACGACTGAGTTGTTAATTGAAGATAAGAGAATAGTGATTGGTAAGGGTATTACTAATCCGGTTGATGCAAATCAATCTGGTATTGCCGTAGGCGATTCAGACAATCCTATCGCATCAATCACATATGTTAATAATGGAGTTGATTCTGATTGTTGGTTATTCAGTCCAGGCATTTGTGCTCCCGATTTAACGGTTGATGAATTGATATTTGAAGAAATCGACTGCGGCACATACGCATAAATATAAGAAGACTGTAGAGACTTATCTAATATGACAACACGTAAACGAATACTATTACCCAGAAGTGATATACCAGGTCGCGCTCCAACTATCAATGAGATTGATTTTGGTGAAATTGCTATCAATACACATGATGGTAAAGCGTTTATTAAAAGAGAAGCTAATGGTGAAGTCTCTGTTCAATCTATTGGTTCTGAAGAAGTAGAAAACGTATATTACGTATCCAAATCAGGAGATTATGGTAACGATGGTCGTTCATTAATAAATTCTTTTAAGACGTTAGATTCCGCAGTTGCCGTTGTAACAGCCAAACAAAGTTTTAAATTCAACGAGTTGGTGTGTGAAAGAGATTTGAATCTCATCATGGACGCCGTTCGTTATGATATGGTCTTAGACACCAATTACAATACTGTCACCGCAGGTAACGCATACAAACGCGGCAATGCAATTAAAGTAACTACCGATCAAAAATATCAGACACGAAGAGCCATTAACGAAGAACGTGTAGGTATGATCTCTGCACCAGAAGTTGTCGCTAGTCCAACTGCTACACAAAGAGTTAGTAAAGGGTTTACCGAAATCATTGACATATTCTATGATGGCGATCCTGATGCTTTGTATTACACCGATCCCCCAATTGAAGTATGGGCTGATGCAAACGCTGCTTCTAATGTTATTCAAGACAATCGTTCTGCAATTCAAGATGCCGTAATTACTTTCATAAACAGTGGTATTACAGGCACATACGATTCAGTCAAGTGTTCCAGAGATGTGGGTCTTATCTTGAACGCCGTCGCTCGTGATCTTTTATTGGGTACTGATTATCATACTGTGACTGCTGGATGGGCATATAAGCGGGCAAACTCTGCATATGTTTTGAGCAATCAAAATGATGCGACTATTGCAGCAATTAACTTTGCGCGAGATTATATTAACGCTCGTGCTAATGTTATTTCTGATACTGATATTACAAATTTGTTTTTAAACGTTACCAACGTTATTGATGGAACTCAAACAGTTTATCCTACGATCAACTATACGTCTACTGTTGGTTCAACGTATCAGAACGTGGACAGAGATGCAGCATCGGCGGCTGTTCAATCAAACCGACAAACTTTGATTGATGATACAACAACGTTTATTAATAACAACTATACCGGTATTGGTGCAACTTGTGAACGTGATCTAGGTCTTATTATAGATGCTGTTTCTCGTGATCTTATTCTGGGTACTGATTTCTGGACAATTGCTGCGGGTAATTCATATCTTAGAACAAACTCAGCCTACGTACTTTCAGAACAATCTGGAGTAACCGTAGCGGTTATCAATTACGCAAGAGATCTCATCAAGGCACTTCCTGCTGTAACGTCTGACGCTTTGATTGATACTTTATTTAAACGAGTAACAGATTGCATTGATGGAACTTTTACGGTAGTTCAATCATACACCACGCTACCTCAAATCGGAACATATGCTAATGTAGCAGGAAGATTACTTCAAACTACAACAATCAGTGGCGCCAGATCCAGTTTAGTTAGCAGTCTCACAAGTTTCTTGAGTACCAACTATCCTGCACTTGTTTACGATGTCGCTAAATGTGAACGTGATACAGGTTTTATCATTGATGCTTTAATTGCAGATCTGTATTATGGTGGTAACACAGCATCACGTAATGCTGCACTTTCATATTTTTCCTTTACTGTATCACAATTAGGTGCTGGCGAAGCGGCCGCTACTGTAGCCGCTTACAACGATCTTGCGACTAATATCAAAGCACTTGCAAACGTTACTGAAGATGCAAGAGTGGATACTCTTATTGGTCTTACTACTGGTGTTATCACTGCCGGTAATACAGATTCTCTTTCAGTTGAAGTAGAGATTTCTATTGCGGGATTAACAACCACTGAATACGATGCAATAGCCGCATCAGAAAGTACTGTCATTTTAGATACTATCACTTACGGCAGAGAAAATTACTCTTTCTACGATCAAGCGGCATGCGAAAGAGATGTTGGTTATATATTAGATGGCCTATCATATGATATCAGATATGGTGGTAACACTGCAATGCGTATTAACGCTGAAGCATATCTCGTAGGTGCGGTGTTACAAATAGGATCAGGTGAGTTAACCGCAACAGTTGCGGCATACAATGATCTTAAAACACGACTAGATGCAGTTGTCTCAACTACACCAGAACAGACGGTTAAAGATACTTTCATTGATGAGATTGTTGGTGTTATTAACGCTGGCAATACTACTGGTCTAGACGCTGAAGTAGAAATTGGTACAGGTGGATTATCGACTACTGAGTTTGATGCAATTCAGGCTGCAATTGCTGATGCACAGACCGCAACGATTGCTTATGTTGACGCTAACTGGGTAAACTCTCTTAGTGGATATGATGCCGTCAAGTGCGCTCGTGATGCGGGTCTTATCATGGACGCAGTTCGTCGTGATTTGATTTTAGGTACAGATTATAATTCAATCACTGCTGGGTTTGCATACAAAAGAGCAAACTCTGCATATGTTCTGAGTGCACAATTAACACCTACTATACAGGCAGTAAACTTCTTACGAGATCAAATTAAAACACTCACTGGTCCTGCTAGTGATAGTATTATCGATTCTCTGATATTAAAAGTTACTCAGGTACTAGACGGTACGATTACAACTTACACCACACCGACTTATGTAGATACCGCTGGTGCAACATATCAAACAGCAGATAGAATTGCGGCTACTAATAATATTCAAACTAATCGTGCAACAATCGTTTCAGATTTAACTACTTGGATATCGATTAATTATTCTTCATTCTCATACGATATTGCTAAATGTGAACGAGATGTAGGATATATTCTTGATGCGTTGTCGCATGATGTTAAGTATGGTGGTAATACTGCTGCTAGACAAAATGCTTTAGCATACTTTGTAGGTGCAGTTTCTCAGTTGGGTGTTGGTGAGAACGTTGTAACAGTGCAATCGTATTTACAACTTAAGACGTTGATTAACGCCTATGTTACAACTACACCCGAACAGACCAACATCTCAGATCTATTAGATATTATTATTACCGTTATCAGTGATGAAAATTTAGACAGTCTACCTGATGAAACAGAAATTGATACCACTGGCTTGGTAACAACGGAATTTGATTCAATATATGCTAATCGATTAGCATTCCAAAACGACACAATTGATTTTGTTAACGACATGAATCCTGTTAGCAATTTCGATGACGAGAAATGTTTCCGAGACACGGGTTTAATAATTGATGCTGTTGCGCTCGACTTACAGAACAATACTAACTACAATAGCGCCACTGCTGGTTTAGCATACAGAAGAGGCAACGCACAGAAAGTTCAGAGTGATCAGTTATCTTATACTGTAGACTCTATCAATTATCTTAGAGATCAGATTAATGCTTCTGGTATCAGTGAGGTTAGTCAAACGTTTGTTACGGCACGTTTCAAAGAGATTACGGATCTTCTTACTGAATCTACCGAGTACGGCGCGTTTGATGGTGATCCATTATTCTATACTGGTTCTGGTAGTGAAAACGCAGATAAAAGAAATGCAATTAATTCTCTTATCGTAAATCGTAAAAATATTCAAATCGAATTAATTAATTGGATACAAGTCAATTATGATACTTTAAAATACGATCAAGATAAGTGCAATCGTGATGTTGGATATATCATTGATGCGTTGGCACATGATATCTTATTTGACGGATCTTTTGCAACTGATACTAACGCAAGATCGTATTGGGTAGGAACAGATTTAAATATTGAAGTTGGAACAGCGAGTGAGTCTCTTGATGGTGTCGCAGACGTTTGGACTAATCAATTAGGTTCAGGCGAAATCACAGCATCTCTTGCTGCTTATGAACAATTGAAAACTATCGTCAACAAGTATATTGTCACATCGGCTGAAGAGACACGAGTTAATACTCTTATAGATGTTATCAGAACGTCAATCGCCGCTGTTGATGGAACTAGTGTTACAGTTACGTTGCCTACTATTACAGGCGATAGTAATTTGTTTCATGTTAACAGAAACACTTTACAAGAACAAGTGGTGTTTTATGCTAATTCAATATTCCCAGTATATTCATATGATCAAGTTAAATGTCGAAGAGATGTAGGTTTCATTCTTGATGGTCTATCATATGATCTTAAGTATGGCGGTAATAGTGCAACTTATACGAATCAAAGATCTTATTTTTCTATATTCTCTAATGGATATGGTGATCTTTTGGGTCAGAACGAAATTACAGCCACGATTTCCGCTTATGAAAATCTTAAATCAATCATTGCTGGATACACGGCAGGTCTCAACACAGACAACATAAACAAGGTTATTGATCTTCTCGATATAATTATTAACTCGGTTCAACAATCTTCTGTTGGTACTTACACACTGGGTGAGTTCTTTGATGGTGCTGCAATTTATCAATACAATGTGCCAACAGGATCAGACCCATTGGCATTCCCAGATCTGATTACGTTGGGTCACAAAGTCATATATAACGATTTGTACTTAGCACATCAAGCATTTGACGTTGGAGCTTCTCAGCGGTTAACTGTCATTCGATCATCCAATGCAGTTGCAAAAAACCAAGGCACTGACTCAACAATCTTCCTGAAGTCGGGTGACTATATTGTCAACAATCCTATTAAGTTACCACCTAAGACTGCGATCATTGGTGATGCGCTTCGTGCGTGTACGATCAGACCTAAGAACGTTGATAGTGATATCTTCTGGGCAGACAATGGTGTGTACATTAAAGAAATTACGTTCCGAGATCATCAAGACGGCGCTGCTGTTCTTGCGTTTGATCCTCGCGTTGACTCTGCCAAAGCAGGTCCATTCATCACACAGTCACCATACGTACAGAACTGTACTTCATTAACTTCATCTGGTATCGGTTTACGTATTGATGGATCAAAAGTATCAGGTCTTCGTTCAATGGTACTAGACGCATTCACACAGTTTAACGCTGGTGGTACAGGTGTGCATCTCCTGAACCGTGGTTACGCACAGTTAGTATCATTGTTTACAGTATCAACGACTACTTCTGTTCTAGCAACTTCTGGTGGTCAGTGTTCATTAACGAACTCTAACTCATCTTTTGGTGAACGTGGTCTTGTAGCAACAGGTGGTAGTAAGTCTTTGTATAATGGTTCTGTTCATGCCAACTACATTCAGAATGACGAAGTAATACGTATTAATAACATTATCACACAAGACTCTGCTGATTACACGTTGAATCTTGGTGATTACAAGAAACCAAACTATAACGATGCTATTCGGTTCGACTCTGATAATTATTATTATACTGTACTAAACGTATCTGATGAGATAACTCAAGATTGGGCAACCACTGGTAACACTACAGAAAACGCACAAGGTGTGTTTAACACTACTGCATCGTTTCCACAACAGACCAAAACAAATAATGGTCTGATGGGTTACTCTACTCATATGAGTCAAGACGATCTCTACTTAGTCATCACCGAAATAAATGATGCTGCTGGTAAAGCAGAAATCTACACGAAAGATATCGTCGGGGGTGTTCCTCAGTGGGATTATCAAGCACAAGTTATACCTACACCTATAGCACCGGCTGTAGTAGATGCGAACACTAACTTTGGTGAAGTCGCGTTGTTAAATGAAACCGGTGATTTTCTTGCTGTATCCGCACCCGCACAACAAAAGGTTGATGCAACAAATGCTACCGTAGAAAACGGTGCAGTTTACATGTATGAAAGAACCGGATCTAGTTGGAGCCAACATTCTGTCGTATTCTTACCAGGCGTAACCGACAGAAACAGATCTTTTGGTAGATCAATGGATTTGAGTGAAGATGGTTTAACACTCATCGTATCTACTGATAACGATACTGGACCAGCCACACAAGGCGCTGTTTATTATTATCTGAGAACGTTAGATGATCCTTCTACTTGGGTTCAACAACAACGAATTATTTTTCCAGATGGTACTGGGTTTAGTACTACGCAACCTTCTGTTACAATAAGTGCGGATGGCACTGATCTGGTTATTCAATGGGGTGGGGCAATTAATAAGGCTTACTATTACCAACGAAACATTGATAACATTTTTATTCTTGCACAACAAGTTTATCCTAGATCTAACTTTGTTACACAAAGAACTCCTATGATTCGTATGAATCCTACAGCAACGCATTTTGTGATGGGTGATACTTTAACACCTAGAGGTTACTTTACCAACATTAATACTGATAGTGATAATAGTGCAGATTTTGAATTCGCTAAGAAACAAAAACTAGACAATTTGATTTTCTCAAATAGCCCTGCTAAAATCACAACATCTGATACTGATCGTTGGATAAACTTTGAAAATGATTTTGCTGTTGGAACTACGATACAACTTTTAGGTAGCACTGGAAACGATGGTAGTTATGTGATCAGTCAAGTGGCTCAAGACAGTGTTCAGTTTAGTGGCACTTTCCCATCCACAGGTGCAGAGACCGATGTACAAATGTATATTGATCAAGTGGGTGTTGCAGAATTCTTTGTCTTTGACGAAGGGCAGTGGGTCACCGAAGATATTATAGAAGCACCTATTGATGTTGATGAGAATTTTGGATTTGGTTCAGGTGTTGATATCAACACTAGAGGCGAACTAGCCTCGGTAGGTAACTATGTGTCTGATGGTCAACAAAGAAACGAAGTTTCTATTATAGAACGTGCACGAAGTGATTGGAGAAAAGTAACACAACTTCAACCGTTGACACCCACAAACATTGCAGCAAAAGGCAGCAATGATGGGTACGGTTCTTATGAAAGAAGCACCGGTTCAACTGTCGGTGGTTCGGGTGATTTTGTTGTAGTCGGTGCTGCTGGTAGAAGAGAAACAGACACTGATGCTGGCACAGAATACGGTGCAGCATACTCCTATTATTCTATTCTAGAAGAGACGGGTTCATACGAACTTACCATCGCTCCAGCACTAAATAAGAACTTTAAGTCATTACAAAATGCTAGTTTTCATCAGCGTTCTTTAATCACTGCTTCTGGTCACACGTTTGAATATGTTGGATCTGGTACAAACATGTTCACTGCTATTCCTCAGAACGGCGGTGTACCTAAGAAAGAAAACGAAGTTATATTCGATTCGGCAGAAGCAGAATTTCCTAACTTTGGATTAGTATACTTTACCGCTACAGACGAATTAGGTGATTTTAGAATTGGTGAAGATTTAACTATTAACAGAGAAGAAGGTACAATTACTGGGGTGACATTTGATAGATCATTGTTCGCAGTATTGACACCATTCATATTAGCACTAGAAGGATCATAAAAAGATGGCAACTCCATTAAACGCATTTAAAACAAAAACGTGGTCGCTAAGAGATTCTGATGCGAGCCAAGGCAAATTGGTCTACAATTCGCCGCCTGGTGTTACTGCGATTGTTTTGATGGCTCAGGTCGCCAACTATGATTCGGATGAAAGAACGTGTCGTTATAGTTTCATTCACAAAGATACTAGTACCGGTATTGAAACTCAATTAGTTGATCAATATCCTGTCAGAAAAAATGACGCTGCATCACCATTAACCGGAAAGTTAATTATTCAAGAAGGTAATCAGATTTATGCTTACGCCCACGCTATAAATAATAGATATGAGAACGGTGGTGTAGGGTCTGTAGACTGCGATGATAGTCTAAAACTTACGTTGTCTTTACTCGAATCGTTGAATGGGTAACGGAAAACAATAATGGCAAATTTAACCACCATATCGGGATATGTGCCGACTAGATCAGCAGATGAACTAGATGATGACCGTTATGAATTTATAACACTTGATCAAGTAGAACCAAATCCCGGTAATCCTGAGTCAGACGGTTCTCTTTTCATATCAGACGCTGATGGCACCAGATCTTTCACCACCTCTCCTACGCTTAGTGGGTTAAACTTTCAAGCCAATACTCTTAGGGATCTATCTTATTATCCTTCACAGTATTATCTGGTGTTGTCGGGTGATCCCACAGATGGAACTGTGGATTCTGTTGGTTGGTCAACTCTTGTAGAACAAGACACTCTACAAACGGTAACTGATAGAGGTGATAGTACAGATCGTGACGTTACTGCTTGGAACTTAATTGCTAAGAGAGATCTTATAGCAGTTGATGGAGATTTTAGTGGCAATGTAACCATTGATGGAATTTTGGCTGTCGCGGATCCTACTGTGTTGTCCTCAACATTATTAGTCTTAGACAGTGCAACGATAAATGGAAATCTTACTGTTTCCGGTATTACCAATCTAGAAGATAGCGCTGTGTTAGGCAATCGTTTGTTTCTAGGCGTTGCCGACGAAAAAACAGACGAAATTAAAATATTGTATAGAAGACAGTCTGATGGTCTTATCGTACAAGGTGATATTGAAACCGACGAATCAAAAACAATAAATATTGAGCAAACCGATTCAAACGCAACTCATTATGTTCTCTTTAGTTATGCTAATAATGGATTGGGTGGTTTCGATAGTGTAAATTATGATTATTCTACACTAACATATCAACCATTTACTAACACTCTATCAACTTTTAATTTAGAAACTACCAACATAATCGCATCTGGTATAACGGATTTAGACTCTACCTTTGTAGCCGGCGATATTAGAATTCAGACAGAACACGGCCGATTATTAGATAGTGCTGGTAGATCCTTTGTAGTATATGATTCCGCAGGAGCATTGCTTTGGGGTAACAACGGCGTTCCTGCACCTGATGCTGTTACAGGTGAAGTACAATCTGTTTTTATTGGTCTGTCTGAACTCTTAGATGTCAATGCTGCTTCTCCTAGCGAAGGGCAAATCATAGCATTCGATGCAGCATCACAGACTTGGAATGCAGTTCCTAATTCAGGCGGTGGTGGTGGAGTTTCGTTAACTGATTTGTCAGCACAGACTTTAAACGCTAGTAATAATAGTACTTTAGCCTATAATAATATAACAGGTGTTTTTAATTATACTCCGCCAATTGTACCAACATCACTATTAGATCTTAGTGATATTCTTACAGATGGTCTTAATGGTCAAGTTTTATCTACTGATGGTAATGGTACATTTAGTTTTATAGATAATATTGGTGATAGTGCAACAGGAAATGTAAGAGTTTCTCAAACAGTTCCTTTAGCCGAACTTGCGGATGGCGCAACAACAACAGCCGAATTTAACACTATAGGCAAATCAAGTGTGTTGCATAAAGTGACTGTAGATCAAGCGTGTTGGATAAGATTTTATTCAGACATTGCTAGTAGAACTGCTGATCTTACACGAACACTGGGTGCAGATCCAATAGAAGGTTCTGGTGTTATAGCCGAGTTTATAGCATCATCTGCCACATCGTTTAAAGTAACTCCAGGTATATCAGCATGGGTAGATGATAACGAAAACGAAATACCTGCAACGATTACAAATTTATCAGGCAGCGCGACTACATTCAGTATAACTGTGGACGTGTTAAAATTAGAAAATAATAATCCTTTAATTCCTACTTATACTATAAGTGGACCAGCAATTATAGACGAGGACGGATAGTCAATGAGTAATGTTTTCACAGTAACAACTTCGGGTTTGCCGTCAGGTGTAGGAACAGTATATTGGACAGTAGATGGCACTACAGATGATTTTGTAGAAGTCAGCGGAACAGTTGAAATAGTTCAAAATTCCGCAACATTTGAAGTTACTGCTATCGCTGATGCCGCAGCCGAAGGTCCAGAAGCATATACTATTTCTATCAGAACAGGATCCATTACCGGTCCAGTTGTTGACACATATTCAATAACCGTTGCAGATACATCTGCACCAGTACCTACCTTCGACTTAACTGGTCCTGCTACTATCAACGAAGATGGTGCCAACAACACATACACTATAACTACCACCGATTTTGTTGGTACTTTATACTGGACTATTAACGGAACAACAAGTGATTTTGCTGCGATCAGTGGAGCGGAAACGATTGTTGCTAATACTGCCACATTTGATATCTCAGCACTTGCGGATTCAATAACAGAAGGAAACGAAGCCTATACGATCAGTCTTAGAACTGGTTCAATTTTAGGTGCAGTGGTAGACACTCTAGACATAACTGTTATTGACACTTCACTGAATGCTCCTACGTATAACTTAACTGGTCCTGCTACCATAGATGAAGATGGTTTAGCCAACGCTTATACTATTACCACGACTTTTGTTCCAGATGCTACAACGCTTTACTGGACTATCGATGGTACTACGGCGGATTTTACTGCAATCAACGGCTCTTCGGTAATCACTTCTAATTCAGGCACGTTTGATATTTCTGCCATTGTTGATGCGTTAACAGAAGGTGATGAAAACTATACTATCAGTTTAAGAACAACTTCAATCTCAGGTACAGTGGTAGACACCTTAGCGATAACTGTTATCGATACTTCATTAGATGTAGCATACGATTTGACTGGGCCTATTACTATAGAAGAAACTGGTTTAGCCAACACTTATACAATCACAACAACTTCTGTTCCTGACGCTACAACGCTTTATTGGACTATTGACGGCACTACTGCTGACTTTACGACTATCAATGGGTCATCAGTAATCACATCTAGTTCTGGAACCTTTGATCTTACTGCTATAGCGGACAATTTGACAGAGGGTGATGAAAACTATACTATCAGTTTAAGAACGGATTCAATTTCTGGTACAGTGGTAGACACCTTAGCAATTACGGTTACTGATACTTCATTAAGCCCACCAACCTATGATTTAACTGGGCCTATTAGTATCAACGAAACTGATTTACCAAATACTTATACAATCACAACAACTTCTGTTCCTGACGCTACAACGCTTTACTGGACCATTAATGGTACTACTGCTGACTTTACTGCGATCAACGGGTCATCTGTTATTACTTCTAACTCAGGCACCTTTGATCTTACTGCTATAGCAGACGGATTACTTGAAGGTGTTGAAAACTACACCATCAGTCTTAGAACAGATTCCATCTCGGGAACTGTAGTTGATACGTTAGACATTACGGTGAACGATACGTCTATTCCGTCGATCTTCTACCCATTGACTGGTGAAACAGAATCTATCTTGAACGCTACGTGGATCTCCACTTACGCTCCAGCGAGTTATCGATTTGATACAACGTCTGGAGCTGAAGGTATTAGGGTTGATATAGGAGACCCTATTACTAATATGAATCAGATGTTCAAAGATAAAACTACATTCAACAATGCGGATATTAGTGCTTGGGATGTAAGTACTGTTACTATTATGAACAATACGTTTGATGGGGCAGAAGCGTTTAATCAACCATTGAGTTCTTGGAATGTGAGTAGTGTTACGAATATGCAATATATGTTCCGCATATTTAGTGGCACATCTACTTTCAATCAAGATATTAGTTCTTGGAATGTGAGTAGTGTTACTAATATGGACAGCATGTTTGAAAATGCTTCAGTATTTGATCAAGACATTAGTGGTTGGGATGTTAGTCTAATAGCGTCAAAACCAATCAACTTTGACAACAATACACCTGCCACTTGGACAACGGCAGAAAAACCTCTTTGGGGTACTGATGGTACAAGTATCTTGTATCCATTAACCAACACGGCTACAGATCCTACCAACGCGGCATGGCGTATTAATTATGGAACAGGTGCTGGCTATTCGTTCATTCCAAACGTTGGTATTCTAATGCCAACAGCGACTCCGTTGACTAATCTGGAAAACATGTTCAATAGTAATACAACATTCAATGATGCAGACATTGCCGGATGGAATGTGAGCACCGTTACTACAATCTATAATGTTTTTAGTGGTGCTACTACATTCGACATAGACATTAGTTCTTGGGACGTGAGTAATGTCACTGACTTCTCAAATGCATTTCAAAATGCATCTGCGTTCAACCAAAATATTAGTGGTTGGACTACCACTAGTGCCACTGATATTAGTTACATGTTCCAAAACGCAACAGCATTCAATAATGGTGGTGCAGCATTAACATGGAACACATCTCTTGTTACAAATATTCAAGGCATTTTCCAAAATGCTGACGCATTTAATCAAGATATTAGTTCTTGGGATGTAAGTTCTGTTACGAACACATCTTTTGCCTTCGAGCAAAACGATGGATTCAACCAAGACATTAGTTCTTGGAATGTGAGTAGTGTTACGAATATGCAATATATGTTTGAGAATAGTAGTGTATTCAATCAAGATATTGGTTCTTGGGATGTAAGTAATGTTACTAATATGACTGGTATGTTTAATAATGCTTCATCATTTGATCAAGACATTAGTTCTTGGAACGTGCTGGCGGCTAGTGTTGCTCCAGGCGATCCAACTCCACCCCTAAACTTTGATGCCAACACGCTTGTCACTTGGATAACAGCAGAGAAACCACAATGGGGTACTGATGGTGCCATCTTCTATCCATTAACGGGTGAAGTAGAAACAGTTCTTAGTTCAACTTGGAGAACGGCTAACGCTGGTAATTACACTTGGGATGCAACAGTAGGCGCAGAAGGTATTAGAGTATCCTCAAGTGTTCCTATTACTAATATGACTTCTATGTTTGAAGGCGCCAGCACGTTTAGCAACTCTGATGTTGCTGCTTGGGATGTCAGCACTGTTACTAATATGAACAGTATGTTCAAAGATGCATCAAAATTTGGTAGTGAACCTGGACTACTTTACACGTTAAATAATCCTAATGCTTATGGTACAAGTCAAGATGATTGGTTTGGACGATCAGTAGCAACATCAGGTACATATTCTATTGTAAGTGCTCATCTTGAAGATTATGCTGGTGGTTTTAATTCAGGTAAAGCTTATATTTACAACAATGTCACTGGTGCTTTAGTACATACATTAGATAATCCTAATGCTTATGATACAAGTGCAGGTGATTACTTTGGATATTCAGTAGCAATATCTAACACCTATGCTATCGTAGGTGCTTATCTTGAAGATGATGCTGGTGGTAATAATTCAGGTAAAGCTTATATCTTTGATAACGCCACAGGCGCTTTAGTGCATACTTTAGATAATCCTAATGCTTATGATACAAGTGCAAATGATTACTTTGGATGGTCAGTAGCAATAACAGACACATATGCTATCGTCGGTGCTTATGCTGAAGATGATGCTGGTGGTGATGGTTCAGGTAAAGCTTATATTTACAACACAGTCACTGGTGCTTTACTCCATACCTTAGATAATCCTAATGCTTATGATACAAGTGCAAGTGATTTTTTTGGAACCTCAGTAGCAATATCTGACACCTATGCTATCGTAAGTGCTTATTTTGAAGATGATGCTGGTGGTACTGAATCAGGTAAAGCTTATATTTACAACAATGCTACTGGTGCATTACTCCACACATTAGATAATCCTAATGCTTATGGTACAAGTACAGAAGATAACTTTGGATATCGTGTAGCAATATCAGACACCTATGCTATCGTCGGTGTTTATCGAGAAGATGATGCTGGTGGTACTACTTCAGGTAAAGCTTATATCTACAACAATGCCACTGGTGCATTACTGCACACCTTAGATAATCCTAATGCTTATGATACAAGTCTGAATGATAATTTTGCACGATCGGTAGCACTTACAGACACTTATGCTATCGTAGGTGCTCCTAATGAAGATGATGCTGGTGGTACTGGGTCAGGTAAAACATATATCTACAACACGGTCACTGGTGCTTTAGTACATACATTAGATAATCCTAATGCTTATGGTACAAGTGCAAATGATCTGTTTGGATCCTCAGTAGCAATAACAGACACCTATGCTATCGTGGGTGCTTATTATGAAGATGATGCTGGTGGTACTGATTCAGGTAAAGCATATATCTTTGACTTAACTGCACCCGCTTCTTGGAGTGTATCTGCTTGGGACACTAGTTCTGTCACTGATATGAGCAGTATGTTCCAAAACGCCTCCGTGTTTGATCAAGATCTTAGCGCATGGGTGACAACATCTGTCACCAACATGACTTCTATGTTTGACGGTGCTACAGCATATAACAATGTTACTGGTGCCTTACTTCACACTTTAGATAATCCTAATGCTTATGGTACGAGTGCATCTGATTACTTTGGAAACTCGGTAGCAACGGCAAATACCTATTCTATCGTAGGTGCTTATTATGAAGATGATGCTGGTGGTACTGAATCAGGCAAAGCATACATCTACAACAATGTCACTGGTGCTCTAGTTCATACGTTGAATAATCCTAATGTTTATAGTACAAGTCTAGATGATAGGTTTGGACACTCGGTAGCATTAACAGACAATTATGTTATCGTAGGTGCTCCTTGGGAAGGTGATGGTGGTGGTACTACTTCAGGTAAAGCATATATCTACAACACTGTAACTCGTGCTTTACTTCATACATTAAATAATCCTAATGCTTATGGTACAAGTGGAAATGATCAATTTGGACTCTCAGTAGCAATATCAGATACCTATGCTATAGTGGGTGCTTGGGCTGAAGATGATGCTGGTGGTACCCTATCAGGTAAAGCATATATCTACAACACTGTGACTGGGGTCAAGCTTCATACATTAGATAATCCTAATCCTTATGGTACAAGTCAAAATGATTTCTTTGGATTCGTATTAGCAATATCAGACACCTATGCTATCGTAGGTGCCAGGGGTGAAGATGATGCTGGTGGTACTAATTCGGGTAAAGCATACATCTACAACAACGCTACTGGGGCTTTACTTCATACATTAGATAATCCTAATGCTTATGGTACGAGTGTAGATGATAATTTTGGATGGTCAGTATCAATAACAGACACATATGCTATCGTAGGTGCTTATGCTGAAGATGATGCTGGTGGTACTGATTCAGGTAAAGCATATATCTTCAATCTAAATGATATATCCGGTTGGGACACTGGTGCTGTTTCTAACATGACTTCAATGTTCAATAACGCAGCATCATTTGATCAAGACATTAGTACTTGGGATGTTAGTCTAATAGCATCAGAACCAACGAACTTTGACAACAATACACTTGCCAGTTGGACAACAGCAGAGAAACCACAATGGGGTACAGACGGTACTATCTTCTACCCATTAACTGGCGAAACAGAATCTATTTTGAATGCTACTTGGATTTCTACTTACGCTCCTGCCAGTTATGTTTATGACACAACACCAGGCGCTGAAGGTATTCGTGTAAAGTGGAATGATCCTATTACAAACATGTATGGTATGTTTAATGGTAGTGCTATAAACAATGCTGATATTAGTTCTTGGGATGTCAGTACTGTTACTGTTATGACGGCTGTGTTCGGCAGTACTTCTGCATTTAACCAAGATATTAGTTCTTGGAACGTGAGTAATGTTACTGCTATGAATGGTATGTTCAACCAAGCAACCGCGTTTAACCAACCTATCGGATCTTGGATTGTAAGTAACGTTACTAATATGGCGAGTATGTTCACCATTGCTACCTCATTCAATCAAAATATTGGTTCTTGGAATGTGAGTAATGTTACTAATATGAATGGTATGTTCTTAAATGCAACAGCATTCAATCAAGATATTAGTTCTTGGAATGTGAGTAGTGTTACTGATATGGTTAATATGTTCAATGGTGCTTCGGTATTTGATCAAGACATTAGTGGTTGGAATGTGTTGGCGGCTAGTGTTGCTCCAGGCGATCCAACTCCACCTACACAGTTTGATCTCAATACAAATGCTAGTTGGACAACAGCAGAGAAACCACAGTGGGGCTCTGATGGTACAATCTTGTATCCATTAACGGGTGAAGTAGAAACAGTTCTTAGTTCAACTTGGAGAACGGCTAACGCTGGTAATTACACTTGGGATGCAACAGTAGGCGCAGAAGGTATTAGAGTATCCTCAAGTGTTCCTATTACTAATATGACTTCTATGTTTGAAGGCGCCAGCACGTTTAGCAACTCTGATGTTGCTGCTTGGGATGTCAGCACTGTTACTAATATGAACAGTATGTTCAAAGATGCATCAAAATTTGGTAGTGAACCTGGACTACTTTACACGTTAAATAATCCTAATGCTTATGGTACAAGTCAAGATGATTGGTTTGGACGATCAGTAGCAACATCAGGTACATATTCTATTGTAAGTGCTCATCTTGAAGATTATGCTGGTGGTTTTAATTCAGGTAAAGCTTATATTTACAACAATGTCACTGGTGCTTTAGTACATACATTAGATAATCCTAATGCTTATGATACAAGTGCAGGTGATTACTTTGGATATTCAGTAGCAATATCTAACACCTATGCTATCGTAGGTGCTTATCTTGAAGATGATGCTGGTGGTAATAATTCAGGTAAAGCTTATATCTTTGATAACGCCACAGGCGCTTTAGTGCATACTTTAGATAATCCTAATGCTTATGATACAAGTGCAAATGATTACTTTGGATGGTCAGTAGCAATAACAGACACATATGCTATCGTCGGTGCTTATGCTGAAGATGATGCTGGTGGTGATGGTTCAGGTAAAGCTTATATTTACAACACAGTCACTGGTGCTTTACTCCATACCTTAGATAATCCTAATGCTTATGATACAAGTGCAAGTGATTTTTTTGGAACCTCAGTAGCAATATCTGACACCTATGCTATCGTAAGTGCTTATTTTGAAGATGATGCTGGTGGTACTGAATCAGGTAAAGCTTATATTTACAACAATGCTACTGGTGCATTACTCCACACATTAGATAATCCTAATGCTTATGGTACAAGTACAGAAGATAACTTTGGATATCGTGTAGCAATATCAGACACCTATGCTATCGTCGGTGTTTATCGAGAAGATGATGCTGGTGGTACTACTTCAGGTAAAGCTTATATCTACAACAATGCCACTGGTGCATTACTGCACACCTTAGATAATCCTAATGCTTATGATACAAGTCTGAATGATAATTTTGCACGATCGGTAGCACTTACAGACACTTATGCTATCGTAGGTGCTCCTAATGAAGATGATGCTGGTGGTACTGGGTCAGGTAAAACATATATCTACAACACGGTCACTGGTGCTTTAGTACATACATTAGATAATCCTAATGCTTATGGTACAAGTGCAAATGATCTGTTTGGATCCTCAGTAGCAATAACAGACACCTATGCTATCGTGGGTGCTTATTATGAAGATGATGCTGGTGGTACTGATTCAGGTAAAGCATATATCTTTGACTTAACTGCACCCGCTTCTTGGAGTGTATCTGCTTGGGACACTAGTTCTGTCACTGATATGAGCAGTATGTTCCAAAACGCCTCCGTGTTTGATCAAGATCTTAGCGCATGGGTGACAACATCTGTCACCAACATGACTTCTATGTTTGACGGTGCTACAGCATATAACAATGTTACTGGTGCCTTACTTCACACTTTAGATAATCCTAATGCTTATGGTACGAGTGCATCTGATTACTTTGGAAACTCGGTAGCAACGGCAAATACCTATTCTATCGTAGGTGCTTATTATGAAGATGATGCTGGTGGTACTGAATCAGGCAAAGCATACATCTACAACAATGTCACTGGTGCTCTAGTTCATACGTTGAATAATCCTAATGTTTATAGTACAAGTCTAGATGATAGGTTTGGACACTCGGTAGCATTAACAGACAATTATGTTATCGTAGGTGCTCCTTGGGAAGGTGATGGTGGTGGTACTACTTCAGGTAAAGCATATATCTACAACACTGTAACTCGTGCTTTACTTCATACATTAAATAATCCTAATGCTTATGGTACAAGTGGAAATGATCAATTTGGACTCTCAGTAGCAATATCAGATACCTATGCTATAGTGGGTGCTTGGGCTGAAGATGATGCTGGTGGTACCCTATCAGGTAAAGCATATATCTACAACACTGTGACTGGGGTCAAGCTTCATACATTAGATAATCCTAATCCTTATGGTACAAGTCAAAATGATTTCTTTGGATTCGTATTAGCAATATCAGACACCTATGCTATCGTAGGTGCCAGGGGTGAAGATGATGCTGGTGGTACTAATTCGGGTAAAGCATACATCTACAACAACGCTACTGGGGCTTTACTTCATACATTAGATAATCCTAATGCTTATGGTACGAGTGTAGATGATAATTTTGGATGGTCAGTATCAATAACAGACACATATGCTATCGTAGGTGCTTATGCTGAAGATGATGCTGGTGGTACTGATTCAGGTAAAGCATATATCTTCAATCTAAATGATATATCCGGTTGGGACACTGGTGCTGTTTCTAACATGACTTCAATGTTCAATAACGCAGCATCATTTGATCAAGACATTAGTACTTGGGATGTTAGTCTAATAGCATCAGAACCAACGAACTTTGACAACAATACACTTGCCAGTTGGACAACAGCAGAGAAACCTATCTGGGGTACTGACGGTACATACACACTCTATCCATTGAGCAATACAACTAACGACCCCACCAGTGCTACATGGCGAACTAATTACGCTCCTACTTATGTGTGGGTAGATAATGTGGGTCTTTATACTGATGGTCCTATAACAAATGCTGCCAGTATGTTTGCAGGCAATGCAACGTTCAATGATCCCGATGTTGGGTTATGGGATGTGACCACGATGACTGGTGGATCTCCAAATGGATTATCCAACATGTTCTCAAATTGTACTTCTTTTAATCAAGACTTATCTGCTTGGGATACAAGCAACATTTTATCAATGGCGGGTATGTTCGCCGGCAGCGCCTTTAACCAAGACATTAGTTCTTGGAATGTAAGTAATGTTACAAGTTTCTTAGCAATGTTCTCTTCTGCAACCGCATTCAATAACGGTGGAGTTGCACTCACTTGGTCTACCTTCGCTAGTAATAATATAACCATGTTTAGTATGTTTAGAAATTGTCCTTTCAATCAGGATATTTCAACATTTGACATGAGTGGTGTTACTGACATGCAATATATGTTCGATGATAATTCCGCGTTCAATCAGGACATTAGTGGTTGGGATGTAAGTGGAGTAACTAATCCTAATAATATGCGATATGTGTTCCGTAATGCCACAGCATTCGACCAAAACTTAAATGCTTGGGATGTTTCGGCGATACATTCATTACCACTGGATTTTGAAACTAACACACCGTTATTCACTGTTGACGAACATCCTATCTGGGGCACTGACGGTACTATCTTGTATCCATTAACGGGTGAAGCAGAATCTATTTTGAATGCTACTTGGATTTCTACTTACGCTCCTGCCAGTTATGCTTGGGATGCAACAGTAGGCGCTGAAGGTATTAGGGTAGCATATAATGATCCTATTACAAACATGTATGGTATGTTTAATGGTAG
>ERZ651776.1786-NODE-1786-length-24981-cov-6.015018_pt1 | contig 24981 bp, 25 predicted proteins | sample MGYA00514761_ERZ651776 | MGnify/ENA metagenome assembly ERZ651776 | reverse complement strand
ACGCTGAGGGAGCAGGTGCTCTTGTCGTTGAGGTTGCAGGCGCCGCTCTCGTCGCGGACGGGGGCGGCGGCGGATTCTGAGGGAGCAGGGGTAGTCTTCCCCACCGATTTCCCCACCGATTTCATCCTCTTTTTCTTCATCCTGCCCCGGGTCATCGCAATGGTCGCCCTTTTCTGCTCCCTCTTCTCTTTGCTCAATAATTCCTTCCTCTCCAAAAATTCCACTGCTGCTTCCCTCCTCGAGCCGTCTTCACTGGCGAAATCGGAGATCATCTCTTTTTTTTTGTTGCTTGCCAGAGATACAACGATTGCACTTTTCTCGACCTTGGTCTCACCCTCGCCAGACTGATCATCCTCCTCCTCCTCCTCCTCCTCGCCTTCAAGCTCCAAAACCTCAGATGTATTTATTGCGAGCTTCTGGTTCATGGCAGCATCATCCATGGTGAGAGATGAAGAAGGAGCAGTCCTAAGCCTGATATTATGTTGAAAGAGGGGTGCATGTGACAAGAAATGGCAAAGTGTTAGTCCGCAGCTAATGTGTGGTTGTGCTCGTTACAAAGCAACTAACACCATAGGATTCAGCAAACTGGCAAAGTAATTAACACACCCCTTCTTTGTACGAGATACTCTTCAAGGCAAGTAACCCTCAACCTCACTGACGTCGTTTACTGGGGAATGTTCTACATCACAAATATGCGCTTTCAGAAAAACATCTTCACTCTTCCCTTCTTTTCCAATGTCTGCCTCTGACGATTAAGAAAAATCTGCCGAATTGATAGAGATGTATGTACCCCCTGATGCAGAAACGCTCTCTTTCATCCTTACGTCGACAATGATGTCGCAGTCCGCCCTACTAAGTCGGTTGACTGCGACAATTAAACCCGAAAACTTCTTCCTGCCCCCCCGAACCCGAAATGGGAGAGAACTCTGTCTGGGTATTTTGGTTGCTGTGCCTTGTTCGTCGTTCAACGACCATTAAAAAAGAGGACACGTCACTTACATGTTATGTTTGTGCCTGCGGTGACAAGAAATTACTTTAATATCCAAAGGTAGGTAGGTTTATAATGAAATGTTGTAAGCCGGCCGGATCCGGAAAAATTCACAAGTTACAGGACTCCGAGCCATACCATCCACAATATTGGCATTCGAGCTCATACGATCGTTCCTCAAGATCAGGGAACACCATCCCTGGATTAAACTTTCCCCCGATGATCTCAATCAGGCCCTTTGGCGTCCTCGTTCTCTTCTGAAGGACCCTTTTTAAATCATTGTTGGATGATGATTTGTCGTTCCGTTCCCTGGTTTTTTCTTGCTTTTTCTGTCTTTTCCGCTGACGGGTTCTCTCCTTCGTCGCTGCAACTTCGCTGGGTGCAATGCAAATGTAAATCTTCAAGAAGAATGCCATCTTCGGCAGCAAAATTGACTCAGCCAATGCGCCTATCTGCTGTCATCGACCCCTCTTTGCTGTTGACACCCTCGTCGCTCTTCTCTTTGGGGCTGGCTACTGCCTTTACTCCCTGCTCTTTGGGGATGATCCCGCTGACTGTCACTTACCTAACCAACGAAGATGTAGTGGTGAGTGGCAAAGAAGAAGCAACCCCTGATGTTATTCCTTCTTTCCTCTTTGCTCTTGGTCTTACGCTGGCGTATATCTGCAGTGGGACCGTTCTCCTTCTTTTCCTTTCTGTGCCCTCGCAACAACTACAAATTCAAGGGCTTGGAAAGGGGATCAGCGCAGCTGTCACGGCAGCTGCCGGGGCTTCAATTGCTGGTGCAATTGAAATTCCAATTTTTAATGGACCTGTGTTTGAAGGTAGAGGTGGAAACGAAGATGACTACTCCGTTTTCGGTAGTACGTACCTTCGCCCCGTTCTTTTGGGCGCCACGACAGCCCTTTCTTCCACCCCTTGTGCCACCCCTATCGTCGCTGCTCTTTTATCTCAGATTTCTGCTAATTCAGGTGGAATACTTTCCGCCAGCCCCCTTCTTCTTAGCTACGGGCTCGGTGTTAGCGCGCCGATAGTTATCTTCAGTAAATTGGGCAGCTCGGCGGCAATAGAGGTTGTGAAAAGGACGGGGGAGAGCTCTGTACGGCTGCAAAAGCTCATGGGACTTGGTTTAATGACTCTGGCTTTTTATCAGGTTCTAGTGTTATTTTGGGGAGATCCTGGATTGTTCTTTGTTTGAAGACGAATCGTGGGTGGGTGGGGGTGGGTGGGTGGGTGGTTGTTGGGGGTGATACGACGACAGTGAAAATAACGGAAAGCAAAATAATCGACATTGAGTTATGCCAAAGAAAATCGAAGTAGATGTAGCCCTAGAGAAGTTTCTCTTTAATGATTTCATCGTCGAAGAGTGAAAAGCAGTAAATGCAGAAGATTTTATGTGCGCCAACTATCACGCCACCACTGTCCCATCATCTGCCCTCTGTTCCATTGACTCTCTTCCTCGATTCATTCATACATTTGGGAATCCCGAATCGCAGACAGAATGAAGGTTTCACCCCAAAAAGAAAAGGTTTCACCGGCGTTGATGCAAATACCGTCAGATAGACACCTGAAAAGATTTCGTGGATTAGACTAGATTCTCAGACCGTTGAGAAAGTCCCCAACCCTTCACCAATAAAAGAGAGAAATGAGGTTGCCATTCAGGAGGAGCTTTACGCTCGCCGCCACGGCAACAGAGCGGACAACGTTGTTATCTAGACATGATTTAAACTTTTTTTAGCTCTAGAAATGTTGTAACATAGACACACCGCTGTTAGATAATCTGTGCTAACGCTATTTTTTGGCAAAAAACTGGCTGAAATGTTTTGACAAAAAAAATTGAAATTTAGCTTACTTAAATACATTTTTGATACATAATTTCCTTTCATAATTATTATTTATATATATTTAAATCTTATTTTTGAATAGTATAGTTTTTAATAAATTACTTAATATATAACATAATTTTTGATAATAAATTTAAAAAAATTATACATTAAATTATAATATTTTTTATGAAATTATTTGAAAATTATTTTAAAAGATAATAATTATATGATATATTCATATAATATCATGAAAGAAAATTGTATTACAAAACCATGCCAACATGAAGAGAGCCACCAACGAGATCGAAAATCGGCGAACGAACACTAGCGCACACACAGAAATATCAACGGAAAAAAACGAGGACCTAACAAAGGTTTGCTGATTCTCCAAAAAAACTCAGGCCAGGGCAAAAACTTGGAACTTTCTGGAGCTTACAAGCAAATACGGGTTTGGGTTCTGTTCCAAAATGTGTCATTATTGGGTGTTTGACGAAGTAAGCTTCCACACAAATATCTATAGCAAAGATGTGATCGCGACGGAAGCCACGGATGTAATTTAATATTTTGTGAAGATGTAAGTAAGACCACTGCAACAAAATACAACAGAAAAGTTGTGCGCTGGAGAAATTCATGCAGTGCTATCATCCTGGGATGTGCTAGCGAAGTGAATTTTTTGTCTACCGACCCATCCAGAAGGACACAATAGAAGAAGAAGAAGAAATTTTTCTCCCTTGTTTTCGTTTCAGCATTTCATTTCGTTTCTTTTACTTATACGCACTACTTAGTACTATCCCTACCAACTCTACAGTACCGACGAAAAATTCAAAAATGTCCAAAGTCTGCTGTTGCCGCCTGATTAGACACACTGAAAAAAATTTGAATGGTAATTCCGGTAAGAATCCCAATTTTTTTCCTGTGGGTTGTGTAGGGCATCCAGACCCAAAAGAGAGCAAAGAAGCCAATGACAAAGCCCAAGAAGAATCCCAGAAAAAAATCCCTTGGCGGCCCCATCACTTGAGGAACCTCACCCCCGGTAGTAAAATCTGCCCTCCTGAAGGCTCCCATCTCTAGATCCCCAAACGGAGAACGAGTTGAAGCAGCTAGTGCCTGCGAATTCACATTGATCTGGAAGTCGGTCCCCGGCCCTTGGCGGCTCATCCACTCCTCCTCCATCCGCATCTGGAACTCTACTGCGCTCTCTCCCTCTCTACGTTGCGAGGAGCTTGTTGTGACATGGGCTGAAACCTCTGGGGAAAAATATTCTCGCAGAGCCGTGATATCCTCCTGGGTCAGCGATGTGATGGCTCGAAGCGAGTCGAACCCACGGTTTGGGATACCAAACGAGGTGTCAGGTGTCGGAACAGTAGTTGCGTTGTTGGTGTTGTTATTACTGCTATTTGAGTTCTTTGAGAACACAGCATGCACAAAACCTCCCTCCTGAATGTTGAAATCCTTCACATCCTTACCGTCAGGCCCGAGTATTTTCCCTGCTGAAATCAATCGCAGAGTCTGGTCATGACTTATTGTGGTCTTTGTTTCTTTGATTGCCTTCATGACCAAGGTCTTCAGGGTGAGGATGGTGGAGTTGGGAGGGACAGTCACTTCCAGTGCGTTGACGTTGGTTGTCGTTCGGACCTTTAGGCGTAATGGCTTTGTCTCTAGGTCGTCGTCCCTTTGATTATTGGTGGACAGCAGGGACTCACTCTCGAGGTCGTCGTCGGCACTCGTGGAATTCATCTTCATCCAGGTGGTTTAACTCCGTTTCTCTCTGTTTGTATCCACAATCTAGCAAAAAAACTATAGAAAGTCGCACAGAGACAAAAAAAGCGGCCAATGAAACAAAATCCTGGTGGTATTTCTCAGCCGGAATAAAATGGTCAGTTTTCAACTCTGCATAGACATAGGTCCAAGCCTGTCTGAATTTCTAGTTTCAAACGGCATTCCACGCCAAGTAACGAACTCGTACACCCACCCATATCTGCCGGGAATTAATTTCTCGCCTCTTACTTTGCCTCAACCCACTGCATCTGCTGGACCGAGCACATAAGTAGTGCGCACCCATGAGCAATCCTTATAAAGCCTATCGAAGTGAAAACCCCTTATTACCACCCACGACAATCGACGATCGCGTCTACGCTCCGAGCATCAAATCCCTCAAACTCAGCGAAGCTACGGAACAAGAAGTGGTGAGCTCGTGTATTGAAGTGGTTGTAGAGCTCAACCAATTAGCGAATTTCTTCCCTTCTTCTGAGGGGGAGGAGATTCTCGATGCGGACTTTGAAGTGTCGAGGATAAGCGGGGGAATCACGAATGGGCTCTTTCGCGTAACGAGCGAGAAGCATTCCCTCGTCAGAGAGAAACAGCTGCTTATTCGTATCTTTGGTGCTGAGGGGATGATTGATAGAGACGTGGAGACAAGTATCTATGCTTCTTTATGCACGCAAAAAATAGGGCCCGAGAGGTGTGTTTCTGGATGTTGCGATGCAGTATTTTGTTTCTTTTCTGTCTTTCCTCACCTTTTTTGCAGTGAGATCTGCTGAACTAACCACCCTTTTTACCTTATTCTACTTTTCTTTACGACACGGCACGACACGGCACGACACGACACGACACGACACGACACGACACGACACGATCACACAGGGGATACCTTGCTAGGTTTGGGAACGGTCGTGTAGAGGGATGGCTGGAGGGCTTCAAACCACTGACAGTGCCGGATTTGTCCAAACCAGAACTCTACAGAGGTGTGGCTTCAGCCATGGGGCGTCTCCACGCTTTTCAGGTCCCTGAAAATGCGGGTGCGGGAGCAGAGCCCCAGATGTGGAATGACCTCAATCAGTGGGGTAAGCAGGCTACCAAAGCTCTCAACTCGCCCGGAAAAGGTTTTCTCAATGAGGAGGTGAGTGACCGAATTTAGCATCCCTCCCCTCCCCTCCCCTCCCCTCCCCATCGCATCACTGACTGCAGGGAGCGGACGAAACTAATCCATTTATTTTTCCAGAACGATCGCCCTCGCGCCGAAGCCCTGAACGTTCCGAAAGTAATCGAGGAGCTTACATTTCTCCGAACACAAATCAGTGATGACTCCCCTACGGCGTTTTGTCACAACGACATTCTCGCAGCCAATATTATGACCGACGACACGGGGACAATACAGCTCATCGACTTCGAGTACGGGACGATGAATTTTGTGGCTTTCGACTTGGCTAATCATTTCAACGAATGGGCAGGGGGAACGGATGACGGTGTGCCAGATTACTCTTTGCTACCTAGCAAAGAAGCAAGAAAAGAATTTGTGGCGGAGTATGTAAATACGAGAGGAGGTGACATGGACGTCGATCACTTATTGGAAGAAGTGGACAGGTTCATGTGGGCTAACAACATATACTGGGGCCTTTGGGCTGTTAACCAGGCCGCTGCAGAGGGATGTAACGACTTCGACTATTTACTGTATGCTGAGAACCGTTTTAACCAATACTATAGGCACTCCGGAAGGACAAAGTAATTTGGATTTGGTTGAAATGAAACCGGAAACTAGTTATTTTCGTGGAAACAATGGCTACCTCTGTTTTCTGTTATATTACTCTACCTACCCATGTTATTACTCGCCCGAATTCCTTCTTAGTCCTCGGGATCAATGTCAATAATTTTCGTCTCTCGACGCTCACGTTCCATTCTTTCGTTCCGCTCTTCTTTTTTCATCCTGCTTGGTGTACCATCTTCGCCCCTAATCACACCGTCATCGGTGTTGCGAACTCCAAAAACATCGCCTAAAATATCGTCAATTATCCCCCCCCTTTGCCCGACCATGTTATTAGGGTCATTACACAGTTCAATTCCTTTCCCATCCTTTTTTACCCGTAAACTTGCCCCGCATTGAATGCATGACGTAACTTCAAGGTCACCTTTGGGAACAAAGTTTGACATTCCACACGCTGGGCACGCATCTTCAACAGTAAAAAATTTGATGTAAACCTGAAAGGCAACGAAGCCAACGAGGGGGAGCCCAATCGCAAGAAGCAAGAACGAATTGAAAATCGTGAAGAGGAAGCTCCCAAGGGGCGAGAAGAGGAATAGCCCAAACAAAATAGACGGGACCACCGAAGCAACAGCTGCATTGAAATTATTCGGCCCTCGCCCAGGCAGCATTCGGAGTTCCGTGTGCACGCGAGAGCCCAGGTTCCTCACACCTGAGTTACTTCTTGAACCTGAGCCAGCGCAAGGAGCCCGATTTTTAACGAAATTTAAGGAAGGCAGCTTACACGAATTGTAGGTGCTAAAAGCTGTCGACTTACACGGATTGTACGTGTTGAAAGCTGTCGTGAGAGCTAGCACAAGGAAAAAGGGGAGAAAAGGGCCCATTTTTGATGCGGGCAAGAGCGGTGCCAACGCTTTTCTTTGGTTCTGTACACCCCTCGGACCACAAAATTGAGTGAAGAGAGGAGGTAAGGAGGGGGAAAGCACTGCAGGGCCGAAATCACTGCAGGAAAATCGTTACGTCACCAGCAAACTCTTCAAAAAAGAAACCGTTCTACCACACTCTCTCCTATCGATTCGTTTAATTTTTTTGCCGATTCCGAACGAAATTCAAACTTAAGTCGACATATACTCCCACAAACGATTTAGCTTACCGGCTAAAAATCCTCAAGAACGAACGATACCAATTTTTTCGAAACGGCTGCTCTCACCTCTTTAACGATGACTGAACTTTCTCAATCTTCTGTTCCACCTCGCACTGGAAAGAGAGCGAAAAAGCCTGCCCAGAAAATTGCTCGTGAGGTGAGATTTGTCTGCCTAAAAGCCTCAAAAGATTCTCCCTCACGCTAACAAAAATAACGACCAAAACAACAACCCAGCTAATCCATTACTCTTCCAACCGCTCACATGAAATTCAGCTCGAAAAGGTGAATCGTCAGATAACCCATAATCAGGACCGTCTTCGACAAAGCATCGACTTCATCCAAGAGGCGATCGATAGATCGGACAAGCTGCGCCGGAGTCTTGATAAGACGAGACAAAGGACAGTTGATGAGGTTGTTTCTCAGGATCCGCCTAAGCCAGTATCGCCCCCCAAATTGAGGGGCAAGAGGGTTAGAGAGGTAAGTCAGGAAGGAAAATCCCCCTTTTTCTAACCGGAGACGAATCTCAATCTCACTCTACCCTTTCCTTTTTAGCTTGTTTTAAATATTGAGAAAATCAGTTCTGAGGTGATGACGCACCCTTTCCCCAGGGCGACATACCCTCCTTTCGCGGACCCTAGCGAAAACAGTAAGCTCTCCCTCGCAGATTGCTCCAATACCGATCCACTTCCTCCCTCATCATCTGAGTCGGATTGCGCCACGCCGCCCACCGACCGGAAGGTTCTAAAATTTCGTAGCGACAGTTCGACAGTCTCCTCCAGCTCGTCATCTCCATCAGCACCAGCATCTTCATCTTCATCTTTATCCTCATCCTCATCCTCATCCTCATCGATATCTTATTTCGATTCCTCCCCGAAAAAGTCCAACGAAAATGGGAAACAACAGGGAGTTGACACGGAGCTCATACCCGCTCTGAAGAAGCTGTCGTCGATAATTGAAGGAATTCTGCAGACGAACCCCTCGATCTCCTCTTCCGCCGTCTTGACGGAAAAAAATCTGCTCGAAGAAGATACCGAGGATAAAAAGGCCATCGAAGAGAGCAAACGGCTTATTCAGAGGTAAGGACGATGTTTTCGTTGTTGCAGGTCGACGAGTCAGGAGATCGCTGAAGGGCCTTCAATTCAACTCTCGACACAAGTCACAAAGTTCACACAATCCTACATAAAAATCACAGCATCGGGCAGGACATGAACAACAAGGCAAACGCACGAACTCACAGCATTAGCTTCGTCCCACTTCCACCACCCTACGACCCAAGAAAATACGCCGTAACTCCCCTGACGCTGGCAGACGTTGTGCCCCACTTCGCTGAAAAGAAAAGGCGGAAAGAAGAGGAGTTCATCAAAAAGGCAGCGATTAAGGAGCAGGAAAAGAGGACAAAGTCAGTAATGCCTTGCCACAAATCCCCTCCGCGGCGACGCGTCAGACCCCCACCAATTGCGATATCTAACAGCATAGGCCCGGCAGCTTCTCAACGCCCGCCAAAAATTTCAGCTGCCATCCCTCGGAACAGCTTGAAGCGGAACGTATTTGCCCCTGTCGCCGCCCTTGCTCGTACTCCAACTAAGAAAATGGCCCGGAGACCTTTTATAGGTAAGCACAGAAAGCTAAAGTTCCAGCCGAAGCCCCCGAGAGACGCAAAGACCATGACAAAGTTGGCAAGACAAACCGTTGATGGCGATGAAAGCTACCATTCGCTGTCCGACGATAGCAATCGCTCGCATTCACCTTCTTCGCCTCGCTTTGCGCGCGGGGGAAAGTACTCAATTGTCGGAAGGAAACATACCTCCTTCCTCGAGAAAATCAAGCGCGAACAACAGGAGGAACTCAGGACTGAAAGCCAGTTTTTGCTTCCGTCGACTGCTCGGAGAGGGATGTCTAGTGCGAATATGGAGAGCTTGCTTCACTATGGCAAATAGGTAACATAAACAAAAAATTAACAGTTGTTCATTTATCAGCGCCATCATCATCGTATTATTCTAATTATCATTACAAGTTGGTAGAAAATCGCCTCAGATTGTCGCCTTTTGCATTGAATGGCTCGGCAGTCTCAGGATCGATTTCATCACCGAAAAACTTTTTCTCTTGCCCCTTCTCCGTCGTCTCCTCCCCCTTTCCCACCTTCTTCTCAAAGTCGCTGTGAGCCGCATGAAATCTTGTGATTGCACCCCTCCTAAGCTTCCTTTTATTTTTTGTAATGATTTCCAAATCGACAGGTTCAAGGAATCCATTTCCATCGGCATCCATCTGATCGAACTGAGCGTTTAACTTGTCGATCAACTTTTGGTCGACCTTTTTCATCATGGTGAGCATAAAGGCAAAAAACTCGTGTCTCTCGATCTTGTTCGTGTCCTTAGCCTTTATGTGTATCAAGTCATCCAACGCGAAGTCATGCAAGAAGAGTTTGTTGGCCTCTTCACTAGCATAATGCTCGAAGAAGTAACTGATCGATTGGCTGATGCTCCCTGTCATCAGACCAACACTGATGGGAATGAAAAAAACGGCAATCCACTGCGCACTTTCCTTGGTGGGATATAGGTCGCCGTAACCGACGCTGCAGGCAGTAATCATTACCCAATAGATGCTGTCAAGCGGTTTCCATTCCTCCAAGCTGCCGACCGCGGCGGCTCCTATTGCAAGCACTAGTATCGGAATGGTCCACAAGCTTAAAATTTTCCCCAGCAAACCACGCTTCAAGTTTCGAGTGAGCTCGAAAGTTTGGTTTTTCGTCTGGTCAAAAAGCGAAGCCTTCGACTGGATGTTCTTCATCTCCTTCCTCCCGCTCTTCGTGGATAGGTCAGGGGTGTAAGCTTTACCTTCTTTCTTTTCGTCTTTTGATTCCAGAGTAGGAGTGTCGTTGGGCTCGTCGTCAGTCTCCATCATAGCCAGCATATTTTGGGATCGCTCCTCGTCTTTCGCTTCAGCGTTGGCAAGCTCAGCCTTAATAAAAGCCGAAACAAGGATTCCCACTCCTGCGCCGATAAACAGAATCCCACTGAATGCGTGAAAGCAGGCAAATATCTTCGCATTATCGTTGGTCGGTAGTATATCGCCATAACCAACAGTTGTAAAGGTTGCCACCGCCATGTACAGCGCTTCCCGCACAGAGTAGTCGTCCACCAGCCAGCTGTAGAAGATGACTGTGACGAAGAGGTAAGCAAAGATCATAAAGATCGACATGTAGATTGCAAAGCCGGACGACTTCTTGTCCTCCACCTCTAAATCAGCAAGAGTACTTTTTGCGGCTGGTCGCTTGTCACCACTGATACTCCCAAGCAGGCTGGTCGTACTCTCTTTCGGGGTCAGAACATCTTCTACCGGTGGTTTATACACTGACGGACACTTATGCATCTCAGTCTGAGTGCTTCGGAACTTGCTAGGAATCGACTTGACATCGCTTGACTGCCAGTCGCCGAGAGGCAGACGAATTTCTTTGAGGACCAAGTTTTCATCACTGCACTTCTTCAGACCGATACATTCCACGTTGACTGATACCTTCCCCAGGAAATCCCCAACCACGACGGTATCCATATCCCACACTTCCGCCGTAAGCATAACATTATCTAAATCTCTAAAGATTGGGATTTCATAGGCCTCTTCGAAATACCTCGGGTTGAGGTTATCTGGCACCACGTCTGTCCGACCAAACTCAACACCGTTGAGTTTCAACACCACGAAGCTATCAGACAAGCCAGCAAGGTCGGCATCAACAAGATCAATTGCCCGCGTAACCTCGACATGTAAAAAGTACTTGACAGTTGATTTAGCAGTGGGAGACAAGAAGAGTTCATTGGAAGGTTGGACTAGCCCACACTGTAGAACTAGCTCCCCCTTTATCTTCAGCTTTTTTGGCTGGAAGATTCGCTTGAACTTTGCACCTAAGCTATCCATGACAGGGTAAAATACGATTAACAAGAAAACAGTGGTTGTGTTTTTCTACTAATATTTTTGCCAATTTGTTTTTTTATGGATGGCTTGTTTCAACTCCTGAATGTTATCGAGATAGAAACTTTTTAACCACTCATCCGCTCCTCCTACTTGGCACTTACTCCAATGCATTTTCTTAGCACAATGAAAGTCTCATTTGTCACCAACCTTTTTCTACTAACAACAATTTCTGATACCTCGGGTCAGTATATTGCTGCCGGGATAAACGATGTAATGCCCACAGCTCGCGATGTCGTTCACACAATTTGGCCAAGTGGACCTTCAGTTTCAACAAAATTGGGAGGCGGATGGCCGAGTTTTGGGAAAGAGTCGTGGTTGTTGTTCTTACGGAATTCGAACGGACATTGTGTAAAGAGCAGCTCGTCCGCATCTCTGGTAATTTCTCAAACATACTCATACGGAGATGGACTGAGGCTAGCGTATTCTCATGATGACAAGACAATAAGGAACAATAACGGGGAGGCACTCTGTAGGGTTTCTGACAGTGCTTCCGTTGCTCTTTCATCATCTGCGTCAGTGACCGCATCTGCTTGTGCTTGGACGTTTGAAAACAACGGTTCTGTGAGGCATGATGCATCTTCTTTATGCATGGCACCTGAAAATATTGAAACGTCCTTCGGGCGAGATGATTCGACACCATTGGTTCTTAGTAGTACTTGTGACGGCACTTGGAGTTTCGAATTTTGGGAAGAGCCTTTAGAGCCACCAGGGTTCAAGCACCAATTTGTCACATCATCAAGGGCAACTCAGTCAATGGCTGGATCCACGCCAAGATGGTCTGTCAGCATAAAGAACGAAGACAATCAAGTCGAGGGTTTCCGCCCCACTTTGAGCGGCAGTGGAGGAACAATTTTCGGCCTGTGGGCCGTACGTAAATCCGACGGCGCGATTTTCCCTCGAACACTCCACTATGTAGAGCACATAAGCTGGAACAACAATATGTTCATCCGACCTTATGAGGAAAATGGTGGTGGTGAGTACGAGAACTGGTCTTTGGAGTGGAACGAATTTTTTCCTGTTGGGACTGCTTTCACCTTTCAGAGTGCTAGTGACTCTGGAGCATGCTCTTTAGGCGAGAAGTTCACGGGTTACAACAGCGGCGGTTCCTATTGCTTTGAATCAAGCGGTGGGTTGGACGAGAAGAAGCACCTTCTTATTTACTCTGGAAATGTCGGCGTAGTACTGGATATGGGCGGAAAAGACGGATTAATACATCAGCTTGGCTCAACTGGCACAATAGATAATTTGACTTTAGACAATGTGTACGAAAAGATCCCTCCTGCAGAATTGATCATCACTAGCCAAATTGTATGCCAGGATTCTCCTTCTGCGACTTTCTCGATCGATTCAAGCAGCACCCAGATCTCACTCGTCCGAGGTGGCCACACGGTGACCCAAATAACTGCGACGAATCTTGTTTGGGTTGATGACGAGGGAATGCCGATCTGCACCACCAGTAATGACCCAAGTGGCCAAAATTGTGCCTCCAATTTTGGGAACAGTGATAATCCTTGCCCTGAAGAATATCCAACTTGCAATGGTTTCGTTGCGGGATCTTCATGGGGTAAATGTGTGCTGGATTGTAGCGGGGTCGGGGAAGTTTTTGTTGAGGTCGATGTTTGGGCAGACAGCGTTGCACTGCGAGTTAAATCTGAAGCGATGACGTTCGGGGGCTGTACAGGACCAGCAAGTGTGACGCTGGTCGACGGCACCGGGACAGAGATCTTGTCAGGTTCGGGAAGATTTGAGAATCTCGACATTCCGCTGCTATTTTCGCCAGCTGCTGTTAACTTTTCTGGAATCAGCATCACAAGCGACGTTGGTGTCGTCTACAAACAGAGCAGTACTCAAGACGTGATGATCGAGGTGCCCTCGAACGCTCCCAAGTGTAGCTACGTCGACTGTGGCGATAAGTTTTTCACCGTGCCGGTCATGATTCAAAACGATAATGCTAGTGAGAATTCAGTTCGGCTCGTTTTCTCTCGGAAATTCAAGATTCGCGAGGGTTCATTGAATCAATCGACTAGGCCAGGTGCCGAGATTACCGGTTTGAGCATCATAATCTTGGATGAGAATGGCCAGCCGACTGGAATTCCTTTGCAGATCAGCAAAAACTGGCACACTGGAGGGAGTGCCGCTTTTTGGGCAGGATGGGACGGTACTTGGTGGACCGGCAATGCCTTCCTTCGAATGCCTCCTGAGAGCGAATTATCAATCCAATTTGCTCTTGCATATGAAAAATTTGGTGGGGTTAGCGCATGGAGTCATTCTCAATTATCCATCGTGGGTTATAGTGACCGTTGGTTGTGGGAGGAAGCTGCGTTAGGTACTGGAGGCGAAAACATCTGCTTCGACCCACTCGGCAGTCACACTCGAGCGACCGTAACTGATGTTCGTGTTAAGCTCTTCGATGGCAATTGGAAAGAAAACGTCGGAGGCGGCGACTTTAATTTATTATATTTTGATCAGGAGGGTAAATTCGTGTACCAGAAAGAGCTGGATCCAGTCATATGGGTTAATGGACCCTGTCTGAGTGACGCGGAGTACAAGAGTCGGAGCGAGGATGGCAAAATGTCAACAAAAGTGAGAGTAAGGGGAGGGAGGACCGATGACTTCGTTCGGGTATTCTTCACAGTTCGCCACGAGGTTGTCGAAGATGTGACCTTTAGTCGAATGGCATTTTTCCAGATCGGGAGCGAAACGTACAACTACAGGGCCACTTTCGAGGATTTCGTTATTGGTTCGGATACTTCAGTGATGGAAACAATTGAGAGGTCATGTAGCGGAGGGACTGTTAAATCGACGAGCAAGATGTATGGAGACGTGTACGGCCGTGAAATGTTGGGTGATGGAAATTGGTGGATTTCAATGGGCAACAATACGGATTCGGCACAAATCGAAGATACCAACATGGTTGTAGGAGATCGTGGTTTGGTGATTCGCAACTTCGCGGCACGAATCGGCGGCTCGACAGTGCAAAGGCCGTCGTGGAGTATTTTATGCGACAAAATAGAGCTGGGTTTACCAGCTGGGGTCTCGAGCATGCAGGCTGGTGACTTTTGGGAGGCTCAAATTGAGGTGATGGTGATTCCGCGTATCGGGGCAGAGTACGAACTCGCCCGATCTAATTCTAACGGAAAAACATTGAATGATTTAGCAGGGCTGCAGAGTTGGGAGAAGATTATGCGACAGGCAGCCGGAAACATTGTCGTAGAGGGAGGTCTCGGGGTGGATGTTGTCACGCATTATCCAGTCGCAGTCACGAAGGCTCAGAATGTCAATGAGGTGGAGTTTGTTGTCACAGGGAGCGCCCTCGGGTATGTCCCAATATCAATTTCTGGCCTGGATAGTCACACTGTTGGGGAGGGCACAGGTCTGTGGATACAAGTGAACGATGGACCGTTCGAACTTCTCGACCAGGCTACTCTCGGATTTACCAGCAACTTTTGGCAGACTAACTACGACAGGGAAGAAAGGACCTACGAGATCGTCTTCAATGTTGAGATTAATGGGCCGCGAACTGTTTTTTCCTTCGGCTCTGACCCATCCACACACACAGCATTTCCTTCGAATGCGCCGTCGAGCGCGCCATCAAGCGCGCCGTCTAGTGCGGAACAAGGAGACGAAGGAAATTCTGTAGAAGCTGATGACGAACAGGAGCTCGACGGAGGAGTAGGAAGGGTATCAACGACAAAATTGACCCTAATATTTAGTATTGTATTGGTAATAATTTTGCAGAATTGAGAAGAAAAAGATCTTTACAACTGGAATCGACACTCATCTCAAGTATTCAATTTCATGCAACTACATTTAGGTTTTCTTTACTCTTCATCCATTTCGTCGTCATCGTCATCGTCATCGTCACCGTCATCGTCATTGTCATCGTCGTCGTGGTCGTCGCCATCCTCCTCCCCTTTCTCCTCTTCCTCTTCCTCATCCTCTTCCTCTTCTTCCTCATCCAAAGGGTGCTCGTCCATCCAGATTTTCAAACGGTCATTCACGGGAAGCTTGTAGGAGATTGTTCTTTTGGCGTAGTAATCGTCGTCCGACTCGAGGTTCTGGATGATATCTTCGAGCAGATGTGCGCGCTCGACCTGCACACCTGCGTCATTCCAAAGACGGGTGAAGTGGACATGCAAATGGTAGAATTGAGGAATATAGTGGACGAAGATGCGGAGCTGGTTTCCCTCGACTCCGTACGTTTCGGCGATTGCCGCCTTACCCTGATCGAGGATGGATTTTAGGAGGGGTATATGGGCTCCAGTGAGGTCGCGCAAGGTACGGATTCCACGTTCTTTCACAATGGCGAGGCAGTACAGGTCGTTCAGGTTTGTGTCCTCATGATCACGCCACTCGTCCTGGGCAACTTCCAGGCAGTTGGCATGCTTCTTCCACTTAGTATCTACGTTTAGGATAAACTCCTCGTCATTGATCAGGAGACGCTCGGCCTCCTAAAAATGATGTTAAAGGGTGAGAATCTGGTTGGATTAGCATTTGGATTGGTTGGGTGAAAACTTGTATCAGCGTTTCCTCACCTTCTTCACGTCAACGCAGTTGTAGACCCAGTTGAGCGACCGAGGGGTCGCATTCTCCTCCAAATAGGGAAGGACGACCTTCTTGTAGAGCTTAGGGCTCTCGCGGATCATTACGGGGGGATTCGGGGTTGCGCGAGCAATCTGCCTCTCAGAGGCAGGCGAGATGACCTCAACGCCGTAGGACGGATCCGAACCAATGACGAGCGAGATGAGAGAATTCAGAGAGGACCCAACGTAGGGGATGGAGCTAAGGGTGCTCGAGAGAGCAGTGGCGGCTGTGGCATCGTAGTTGGAATACTCAGCATTCTTGTGAGTTTCAGTAAGGTCAAGCGATGATAGAAGGGATATTTGATCAGGGGTAAGGCCCGCTTCGCCCTGCGTGAATGAAGAGAAAAGTGGGTCGGGGCGAGATCTTTTCGTCACTTTGATGACACTCTTTGCAGGCGCTTGAGCAGCGGTAATGGTTTCGTCATTGGTGTCATTTTTTTCATTGTCAACAAGTAGGAAAACGTGGTCGTCGCCGACATTAAGGGCGCTAACTTTGCGCTTCTTGGAAAGTTCTGACAGTTCTGAAAGCATCACAACAACAAGTATTCCTAATGAGAGAATGAGGGTTTCGTCGTCGACAGGAACGGCAGCACAAAAAAGACCGAAAACGTAAGAAGTGCGACCAAGTCGTTTATTTTTCTTCGCCTGAAGAGCTTGTCGGTCGACTACTCCGCGTATTAGCGTGAACAATACACTTAAATATGGCAGCTATGCTCTTAGAACCCCTCTCCACCCTCCATGTTTTGCTGCTTTCCCACTCGTCACCCCCTCCCTCCCTCTCCATGAGCTCGTCATCTGGTGTATCATCTCTTCTTTCTTCCTCTGGAGATCCAATAACATACCACCTTCGCGTAAAATGCACATCTCCCACCCACCACGACATTGACTGGGATGTCCACAAGCGTTTCAGTGAATTCTATTCTCTCCGGGAAGCTGTAATAAAGTCCCTCACTCCTCTCGTGCCCCCGTCCGAGCAGCAGCAGCATCAACAATCAGCATCGTTCGGCCTTCCTCCCTTCCCACCCAAGACATTTGGTAGCAACAAGACTCACGAAACCTTGACTCTGAGGAGTGATCTCCTTGAGACTTATGTCCAGACTCTTGTGGAAATAACTTTGGCGAATTTAAGAACGTGCGCTCTAAATGCAGAGGCGAAGGAGGCATGGAGCTGTGTTTGGGATGTTTTAGCGGATTTTCTTGGGTGCGATGAAGACGTAAAAAATAGTTGCGACCCACAGAGCCGAGAGGATGGACCTGTCATAACTATTGCTGAGGAGGAGAGCAAGCTGAACAAATTCAACATTTTGGCGACAATCTTTATTATTGCCTCGTCTATGACAGCAATGTCGACTCTAATATCGGAGAATTTAGATTTTGTATCGGCGGTAATATTGGGAGGTTTTGGTGGGGTTGGGTTAAGCGTGGCAATACTGTGAAGTTACAAGTGAAAATGGAACATCATGGAATGGAACATACAAATCATGGAATGGAACATCATGAAACTGATTCAATATCATAATAATTGAGCATCGTAAATGTAAATAGAAGGAAATGGCCGATAAACACAAAGGTCACGACACGTCATCGAACTTTTCGGCACCGATAGAGGGACATTTAAAAATCGCAACCAAGCGATGGGAGCCCCAGCGATAGCCCCTGACCATGGCGCATTGCTAGCAAAAAGGCCACTACAGCAAGGGATTGCTTGAGGCTAAAGTGGAGCAGATGTTTTTTTTTCTACAAACTTTCGGGCCCTTTAAATTCACCACTTTCAACCGCGCCATATCCGACCTGCGACTTTTTATCTGCCCACATTCCCTTCTTTCCATCCAAAATATCCATACCTTCGGCCGCATTTCTATCCCCCCTTCCTGAGTTATTACTGCTGCTCTTCCAGAACTTAAAATTTTCCAGATTATAGCCGCTCCTGTCTTTCTGGAGTTTCTCCCGCTTTCCTTGCGCTATGAGGGGGGTGTAAAAGGGAGTCGTGGGGTCACTGTCCGCTCGAGGACGGATGTACATGACACTTCCTCCCGCAGATGCTAGCCCCAGAGTTTTACCCTTGGGGGCACCGGCGAGCTTGGCCTTGGCTGTTCGGGGAGAGAACAAGGAAGCGTCGGACTTCTTTTCTGACGAGGTACTGTACGTTAGGAAACCAGCCAAAACGATTGCCGTCGAGACTAAATTGATGTAGTCGAAGGGCTCATAGTCTGCACCCATTAGAAACTTCCAGCTGAAGCTCATATTTGTCAACGGCAGGGCGACAGCTGCAGCGATAACACTCAAATTAGCAGATCCATGCTTCACCACGAGCAAACTGAAAATGTTGTATACAAAATTCACAGCTACGTAGACAACCATGATAAACCCCGCCCCTTCGCACTGGTCCCCTTCCAGCGGATTATAGCCGAGCATGCACATCCACCCATCTCTTAACTGAGGGAGAATATCCTCGTAGGTAAGTGACCCGAGCCCAGGCAGGAGCTGCGCGGGGAGAAAGACAAAACCCAAGACAACCTGAAAAAAGGCAACCCAGGTGGTCATGTAGTACACATCCACGGGGTTCTCGGACTCCTTGAATGCGTACTCTTTATACACATTGCTGAACCCTCCGGGTATGATGCTAAAAAAGTACACGACCACACCGCTGAATGTTGTGGCACTCCTAGCTGTTGTCTCAGTCAAGAACCTGTAGATACCATTTGATTCTGCATAAGAATTAAGTTCGTCGTTGCCTTCTTCTGTATTTTTGGGCAACAAACTAGGCAGGACGCTACAAATCGCTCCGACGACGATAATCGCACTACCAATATTCTGCCTTCGTCTGTAAACGCTGCCTAAAAAAATCTTGCTCAGCAGCAGAGTTATAGGAATGGTTGTTTGGTTCATGAGGCTCTGGATTGCCCCTCCAACAAAAGCGCCTCCCACACAGGACAGAAAACCAGCGAAAGCGTCAAGGAATCCCATCATTGTGTATCGTTGGCAATAAAAAGTCTGTTTCGAGAACCTGTGTGTCGGCAGTTGTTAGTATTGCAAAAAAACTGAAAGATTTACCATGGTACCGGCAAGACACAAATGTTAAACAAGAAGAGAATCAGAGTATTACACGAGACATCATTGCGATCAGTAGGAATCCGACTGTATTTTGGTTCTGTGTAAAGATCATCACATTCTCCCACTTTGATTGCGCTCATCAGAACAATCAATCATCAGAACAATCACTCACCACTTGGGATTTCTCACCGCCTTGCTGCGCACAATAACAGCAGCGACCGCCCAGTACATCGCTACATTGATCTGGTTCACAAAGAACTCATAGTTATGCGGGTGATTTTCGGGATCTTGCGATTTGAAACTGTTAAGCATCTGCAGAGGGAAATGTGGTGGGTGAGATTCACGACAAGAAAAAAACAATAAGGTCCATACCAGTGCGGCCGTGAACCGTTCAGAAAATCGACAAAAGGCAAAGGCAAACGGCATTACACTCACCTTTTTGTAAGATAGCGAATTCAGAATCGCACTGACCACCATCAGAACACAGAAGAGGAGCAACGTGCCCGGTGACTTTTGGTCCTCATCACGAGGCATGGATCGCCTTGAGTCGGTGAGATATTAACTGTGTGGAGGGAGCACAGGGTGGGAAACCCAAGGGAGGAATCTCAACACTAATCAAAACTGACAACTTCTAGGACCAAATAAAGCAGTTTTGAAATAAAATAAAATAAAAAGTGTGGTGAGAGAAAGAGGGAGCTCAAGGTTTGATTTTTCGTTAAAACGCTCCCAAATTGCACCTCGGTGTATAACGAAAATACATCCTCTTCTCTGAGAAAAATCGACCAAAATCGATCAAATCGTTCAACACAAACAAGGAAAATCGTGTCGTGCTTCTGGCTACACAGACACATGACTGAGAACTCTTACGGAACCTCAGCCCTATAATATTCACCTCTCTACAATATTTGTAACAGTGGAGTTGACAGCAATGCTAAAATATCCTCAGCAGCTCATTAAGTGGACTTTCCTGACATCCCTGGCGACCCTCACCGCCCCAATTTTCACAACTCTCTCTTTATTCCTCATAACTTCTCTGCGGCGGAAATTCAACCACATCAGTGACAACGAAAATGACACTATCCAGCACGGGTACGTCACTCATAGCCGGTATTCACCTTCTCGACACACATTTACATACCCTATCTTCCTCACATGCTTGGATCTCAAGCATGCAGGAACTTTGATGAGCTCAATATGGCCTCTGTCGACGGTGGCGCGCTTCTTGGATTCTGATCACTTCAGGAGTGGGAGGGGGGTGGGAGGAGTGGGAGGGTGTGTGTTTGAGTCGACTTCACCGGAGCGTCTGACGTCGAAACGATTCAACCCATCAACCCCGTCGGTCCCGAAGCCTGTGGTGGTGAATGGTAAGGTCATCAGCTTCGGTAGACCAACGAACAGAAACATTTGTTTGAGTCCAACCAAAGCGATGCCGTTGAAAGATAAACGCATCGTGGATAGGGGGAAGTCGACAACCGTGACTCTTCCTGACAGGTGAGCGAGGATGCGAAACGATTCGAAAGAAAAAAACTCACAACTTATTTTAACCATCTGACAACCGCTTTCGACGTAGATTGTTGAATCTTATTGCTCAGCGCACGCCAACAATACCACCCTTGAATTCAACTGTGCTACTCCAAACTTCTCTTTCCTACTTTGGGTACTGTTTCAACCCAGTGTCGTTCTACTATATATTTGGGGAAGGCAGAGACCAAGATAAGGTGAAATACATTGTGGCGGAAGTCAGCAATACGCCGTGGAACGAGGAGGAGCTTTACGTTTTAGCCCCGGAATCAGTCGACGTGACTAACTGGGAAGTTGACGAATCAGGCGAGAACTTCCGGTTTGTTTTTGACAAGAGATTTCATGTGAGCCCCTTCATCGGGACTGAGAATATGGTATACGACTGGGAATTTAAGATCAAATATGCCGAGGGTGGGGTGGTTGGGATCAAGGTGGTGTGCAGGGTCATAGACAAAAGCGTCGTCGAGGGATACTGCGAGAGGGAGGAGAAGGAGGGCGAGGGAAGTCAGGTGAGGGCTTGTAATATTGCGCTATTGCCGAAGCAGACGATATAGCCATAGGATATACACTCACCGATTCCACCTCACGGCTGCAGCCTCTCCCCCAATCGATCTTGACGACCAACATGGTCTTAAAGTCCACTCCCTTGACCCCCTGGACTCTCACCTCAGCCATGATCCGCTACCCGTTATTTTGTGCATGGGTACAGGCGTTGATTCACTTCGAGGCTGTGAGGCTGATGTTTTTTAAGGGAGTGAAATTCGTGCCACACCCAAAGGGAAGTGTCACGAGAGGAAGCGAGCTCATCGAAATAATGATGAGGCCGGTGTTCTGGTTACTCGGAAAGAGGTAGCATTTAAGAAAAAAAGGAAAGTGAACGTAGTATTTCCATAAAAATATCGTTGTCAAGTATTTGGGGGTTTGGGGTGCCCTTTTTATCTAGTGTTCCCATGAAGAATTAGTTATAGTCACAAATAATAATTCGCTACACCCCCGAAAGATCAAATTCTTCACCATCTCCATTCTCAAGCACACCGACAAAACCGTCATCGTCATCATTATCATCATCTTCGTCATCATCTTCTACGTCAACATCTTCAATTATACCTTCTACCGTCTCCTCATCACTAAACAAACCCTCGACATCCTCGTTGTCCAGAATGTCTAGATCGTCTTCCACTCCCGGATTTACCGGTGGCAAATCGATAGTGGGTTTAGGCGGTGAAACTCGCCGCCGGGAGCGACGGGAAGAAACACCAAAGGAGGTTTGGCAGCAATGATTTTTGTTGCTGACGTAGTTGTTGCTGTTGAATTTGTTGCCATAATTGCTTCTGTAATTGCTATCGTTTTCGTTGGAAAGGGAGTCGTCACTTTTTTCTCGCTGTCGGAAAGGGCTGCCACTAATAGTGCTCATGCTCCCCCCTCTCTTGACCTTTCGGAGTTTCTGTCCCTCCGTCTTGACGACGCTCGGATCAGTTTCCATGTGGATAGTTTTGATGGTATTGTCGTCCGTCGATCTCGTCTTCCCACCCAAAAAGGTAATTCTCTCTCTCGAACCGTCTACCCCACCGATCCCGTCTACCTCCATCGTCCCCCCCTTGACGCAGATCCTGGCCCCTACCTTCTCCAAGAAGTCAAGGCCGATCAGAACATCAGTAGGGTCATCATGGGTACCCAGGTCGGATGACAGTACATGTAGCGTTGTTGGATGCGTAGTGTAGGGAGAGGAACCAAGGGAGAGAGGAATAGAGGGAATCGTACCCACTAGGTGGGAGGAACCCAAACCGACACAACGGGAAGGGTGGGGGTGCTTCTTTATCTGTGCATAAGTAGAGAAAAAAGAAAGGAAAACGCGCGTGTGAGTGACTCGAATGGCCGCGACTTGCGTGATTACGGTTTAAACGTGCGAGAGAAGCAAACAAAAACGGCAATAAAAACTCACCAGTCGATCCAAACCCAATCTATGGGCACAGCTCTTGCTCACCACAGTAATCTCAGCACCAGTGTCCACATAAGCGCGGACATTTCCACCATTTATCCGGCAGTCCAGCTCAAGAAGGCGATTATTAGGAGGTGCGGGGGTTGTTTCCGCACAAACTTCCGAAAATTGCTGGATATCGCTGTATTCGTTGTCCGACAGACTAACCGTTTCTTCTTTTTCTTCTGAAGTTAATGTTTGCCATGCAGACAGAGCGCGTTGACTAGCTCGCTTCAGATGAGGAGAACTTGCACGAAGAACATTCTTGCGGATGGTATTCGCGGTGCGTAGGTGGTTGTTGGCTGACGTAGGTGCGAAAGCGAGGAGGAAGACAAAATATACAATGAGACTCGTTGCACTCTTAAGAGCCATATTTTCGAATTTTTTTGTATCCTCAAGGGTTATTGAGTGTATGCAGTATTGTAGAAGGAAGTTATTTTAGCCTCCAATAAGCCTTTTAGGTCGTAAAATGTGTTTTTTGTGAGAAAACAAACGGCCCTTCCGGGCTATTCCTAGAATTTCCAATTCTCAAATTTTCTCCATAAAAATTGTCAAGGTGGCCACGACATTTATATCACGACCCATAGCACTTATTAATCATAATTTTTAATCGACCTACCTTCAAATCCCTTCTCTCTCGTCGGCACCGCTGCTGGAGATTCCCCCTCTCTGCCACCCTCTTCTGCGACTGTACTTGATCAACGCCCCCCCTTGATACAGCCTACGTTTCCCAGTCTTTTCGCTATCTTCGTGCGCCAGGCTCAATGCTAACCCTTTCCGAGGAAACAGCCCCCTTATGTGTCTCTGAAGTTGGATATGCCGATGGCATGGATGCCACTCTCAACTCCACAGATATGTTGCGTCGTCGCCACGTCGTGCACAATCACCGCCACTCTGACTCGAGTGAATTCGCGTCTGCGAAATCCCACATCTCCCCCCATGACCATGACAAGAACAGCTTCATGCTGGGTCCAGGGGAATACATGGACCCTTCCAATGAGGAGTACTACTACAGTCCCAACACATTCCTGCCGACATCTTGGCTGACCTTCAGTACCGCGGAGAGTTCTGGCGTCTGGCTTAATACGCAAGATCCTCCAGGTTTGCTGATGTCGTCATTGGTGTGGTTCCTCTTCCTGTATTCGGCAGTGATTTTTATCTTTTTGGCAGAAAGTGGGGGGATCTCTGGGATATGGAGTTTAGGCTATTGCATCTTGGTCGGGTTGGCCCTTGCATGTCACGCCAAGACATTGCTAACCGACCCCGGCTCAGTTCCAAAGGTGAGACCCCTGCGATCGCAGCAGTTGTACGGGTTTAAAAAGTGTTCACTTCAATTTCCTCACAAATGAGACCTTGCAAATGCAGTTCGCCGCCTCCCTCACAGAGACAACCCAGACGCGCCAATCTTATTGCACGCGCTGCAGTAGTTTCAAGCCACCAAGCTCCCACCACTGCCGCATATGCTCCCGTTGCATCAGCGGCATGGACCACCACTGCCCGTGGATGAACAATTGCATAGGACGCGGAAACATGAAGCATTTTCTTCTCTTTCTGTTGTACTGCTGGTCCTGCAGCGTATATTCGCTTACCATAATCGCATGGAATTACTTCTTCTGCGAAGATGAAGCGTGCGAGTTCGACTTAATGTTGAAGCAGCTCGTACGCTGCATGATGGTACTTTGCATCGTCTTTTTCCTCTTTACCAGCTCAATGTTGATGAATGTGATTTACGGCTTAATTACGGGAATCGGCACCATCGACAGGATGAAGAAAAAGAGTAGCAACACATTCCATTTGTCAGAGGAGGAACAGATCCCCCTGGTGGACGTATTTGGAATTGGGAGCAAAATTCTCTGGCTGTTGCCAACTGACCCCGTTTTTGAGGATCACGGCAGGTAAGTAAAAGTTAAGACTAGAGAGCGGCGAAGCGAAATTGATGGGATGCGTTAATGGTGGCTTTACTAAAAGAATTCTTTTTCTCTCAGAGTACTTGGATTCGTCACTCGCAACATTAACGAAGGAGGGCTCACGTACTCCTAGACACGATCTATCTCCATTGTTGGAAAGTCATGTTCCTTTAGGACTATTTGTAGATTTTCAGCCGTAATTGATGGCTCTCGAGCTCCTACGAGAAGGAAGAGGGAGAATTGTAGCAGAATAAGTCTTAAATATTTTTCTTTAATATTATGGCCTAATGCGCGGTCCAGGCAGGGGCATAAAAAAATTGTCTCTACGGTATGGAGAATCCCTTGCATTTTTTTTTGATCATCACTCCGAAATCACCTGCTCTCTTCGGAAAACTGAATATCTTTTCGTGATTGCCTTACTTTAATAATAGACCATTGATTTATTCGGCAACAAATATGTGCTGCACTAGCTGTTGTCCCAGATGGGCACGTCACCTTCGCGGTAGACATGCCGGTACTTGGGTGCGTGCGACGAC
>ERZ651776.1783-NODE-1783-length-25012-cov-4.446160_pt1 | contig 25012 bp, 22 predicted proteins | sample MGYA00514761_ERZ651776 | MGnify/ENA metagenome assembly ERZ651776 | reverse complement strand
GATGATGATGATGATGATGATGATGATGATGATGATGATGATGATGATGATGATGATGATGATGATGATGATGATGCGATTTGTGATGACTTAATCTGAAGTTTTTGTGGGCGTAAAGTGTGTGTAGGTGCATTGTCGTTGCAAAGGGAAGATAGTGAATGATCGTCATTCTTTGTAAATGTTGGTCGCTTGTTTCGCTCCCCCACACAATTTTACTTCGTCAACTCTAAATTCGCAAGCCTCTCGCTTTCCATGAGCTTCATTAGGTCGTTAATATCGTTCTCGATCTTTCCGTTGAGGGCATTTCTGTCCCCAAGAGTTTTCGCTAAGCTGTCAGCCATCTTTGTTGCAAGCGCAAACTGTGATGTCCTAGCGTCACACACTTTCTCAAACATGTCGGTGTTGCGCTTGAGCATCGCCCTGTACTCCTCCTTGCGTATGCTCGTGACAAGCTGCGGGTTGAAGTTCTTGGTTTGAGCACTGCTATCCATGTTGCGGATACTACTGAAAAGTTTCCTGTCACTACTGACAGAGTTCATGGGAGAGTTCTTCGCCTGAACTTTGTCGTAGGCTGCCTTCGCACGGGCAGACATTTGGGACTTAGGAGTTGTTGCTGATGTTCTTGGAGTAACGTTTCTGACGGTGTAATCGTTGTCCTTCTTGCTGCTACTTGTGACGTTCGTCGGAGATTTCGAGGATGGTGTGTTGTTATTGATTGTCGTCATGGAAGTGGCTGAGAATTGAGGCTTGAAATTCACTGACTGGGTAGCGGCAGTGGCACTGTCAGAGTCCAGAGTGTCCAAAAGAGTCAAATTTAAGCGGGGGTCTGATATGCGCCGAATAGGGATGGCAGATGACAGGGATTGCAATGCATTGTCCGCATGTGTGGGTGAGGAATTAGGAGAAGATGAAACCTGTCCTGCTAGCTCCTGCAAAGATAGTGGAGGTTCGTCGGTGGTTTGAGAGTGGGAAGAAGACTGGTGATGGAGACTCAAGGTAGGAGCCTTTTTGGGAGACACCTGCTTTGGAGCCGGAGGAGGGAGACGCTCCAAATAATCCACTGGCACAAACCCCGTCTGGTTTGTGTTGGTGTTGGTTACCATAGTCCAACCTTCCTGAATGTCGTCCTCGGTCCCCCATTCCCCGTCTCCGCCGGGATGAGCAACAAGGCGGTCCCCCTGTGAAATGGAAAGCTCGCCCTCTTCCTCCGCGTTGAATGCATATAAGGCCTTAAAGTGGACTTGCCGGTCGGTCATTTTGGGTTACTTATTGCGGACTAATTTGATAATTGGATCCAAGAAAGATGAGGAATGCCGCTGTGTTTTGACGTGACGGGACTTGGGCGAAAAAAAATGGAAAAAGTTGAAGAGATGTCAGGTTACAGCAAGTTAAGGAAATTTTCAGGTGGGGAAGCTGGATTTTTCAGGTTTTTTGCTTCACTCCCATTAGTTTCTCTGCTTTCGTACATAATACGGTAGATGCTTCGAACAAAGATTAGTTCAAGGTGATACCGAATAATAAAGAAAAATTGCACTAACATCTGGCAAAATTCAAAAGACCTAACTTCCTTTCCTGGAAGAAGATGGGTTCTCTTGAGCGTGTAGACCTAGTCTTTGCAGAACATAACGAGTGGAAGCTACCTCGTTTCATTCCCACAACGACAATGGAAATTAAAAACTTGAGTACCGATAAAACAGCGGCCTTTAAGATTAAGACCACAGAACCTTTCCGATACAATTACTATCCAACGAGTGGTTTCATAGACCCGGGAGCGAGTGTGACCTGCACAGTGACTATGGAAAGGGGTATGATAGAGCTGCTAGTCCAAGAATTTAAGGCTGAATCGACCTTTGAGGCGAAGGAACGATATTTGAAGAAGAACGGTAACAGTCGGGACAAATTCTTGATTAAATATTGTCATGTTAGTGCTGATGAACTTGGGGAGGGTTGGCTGGAAAATACGAAGGCTTTGAAGAATAATGAGAGCGAGAAAGTTATGATTAAAGAGATCAACCGGCTTTGGGAGCGAGCCGACGAAAACGAAGATTACAAGGGGTCTGTCACAAACACAAAGATTCGCCTTCAAATGATTGTTGAGAATCAGGACCAAATTTTGAAAGCCAAATACGGCATTATTTGGGAGGATCAAGTGAGACAAGAGAAGCAAGAGGCGTACGATATAAAGCATTACATGCCGCCGCCCCCAAAGTGTGCCGAGTTGGATAAATTCTTGATGAAGGGAATACTGAGCGTGCCCATTATTCTCGTGTTGTGCGTCGGTGTAATTTTTACCAAAAGCTTAGTCGACGACAACAACACAGGCGATGCTGTGTTATTTTGCACACTGTTTTTTGGCGTCCCTATCTGCGTTGCTTGGGTAACGTGCGGGCTTGGAAACTTAGTGAAAAGGAAGCTGGGCATCAAGGTGACAGAGAAATCCTCAAAGGTCAAGGATATGCGCAACGCCTGAGGGAGGACCGAAGCTCGGGAGACCGAAGCTCGGGGGACCGAAGCTTAGGAGACCGAAGATTGGGAGACCGAAGATTGGGAGACCGAAGATTGGGAGGCCATGCTAGTGCTTAATATTAGTGTAAAAATATTATGCTGGATTTTGCGCAGTAATTCCCCTTCTCATCGATATTTAAGTTATTTTTTTTTATGTTTTTTTTTGGGTTATTTTTTTTTCTTACAGAATCCAAGTATTCCGTTGATCTTTTCTCTCCTTTCTTGCTTCCTTGTCAGTATTATTGTCTCCCCCTCCACCCTGAAACGTCCTTTGAAACCAGTTCTTCTTCGTTCCTTCGTTACCCGAACCACCGTGTTTGACCACGTTGGCGTCGTGATCCGTTGCACTCTCGCGAATATAGTAGTTCAACATCCTTTGTGTGCTCGGGTTGATACCCCCGAGATTCGGGTTCTTGAGGATGCCCGCCTCACTCTCCTCAAACGGAACGGTATTTTGTTGCCTTGCCCTTGCGATATGTTCTTTGGTGCTTTTCGCGAGTTCCTTTCCCAGCTCGACGCCGAATTGGTCGAAGCTATTGATATCCCATATGAATCCTTGCACGGCAGTGCGGTGCTCGTAGATGGCCAGGAGCTGGCCAGTGGTGTAAGCAGTTAGCTGGGGGAGGAGGAGGCTGAGAGACGGACGGTTGCCCTCGAACGTTTTGTGCGCCGTTAGCCATTTTGGAACGCCCTCCGCTTCTACCTCCCCCCTAGTTTTCCCCTTGGCCAGCGCGTCCGGCTGGGCAAAAAAGTTCGCCATAAGCTCATCATGACTACTCAGGGTTTCTCCGTCGACCAATAAATCATGCTGGCTCCTAACAAACCCAATAAAATCGCACGGAACCGGCTGCCCCATGTGCAGTAGCTGGAAGAATGAATGCTGCCCGTTGGTGCCAGGCTCACCAAAGTCCACCTCGCCGACTAAGTAATCCACGGGCTCACCGAACCTGTCCACCGACTTTCCATTCGACTCCATGTCGAGCTGCTGGATGTGCGCAGGGAACTTCAGGAGCGCCTCGGCGTACGGTAGGCACGTGCGCATCTTGTACTTCAAAAAGCTCATGTTCCACACGCCGAGCAATCCCATGAGGACAGGGATATTTTTCTCGAACGGCGCCGTCTCAAAGTGCCTGTCGATCGATTGGGCACCGTCGAGGAATTCTCTGAACATGTCGAACCCATACACCAGAGAAATCGGCACCCCGCCCGCGGCAGAACATACGCTGTACCGGCCTCCTACCCAGTCCCAGAATTTGAAGAAGTTGGATTCAGTGTCAATGCCGAATTCTTTGACTAGCGATTCGGACGATGACGCAGCACAGGCGACCATGTGTCGACCGACGACCTCCTTGTCGTTACCCATAAAGTCCCACAGCCACTGTCTGACTGTCCTAGCGTTAAGCATTGTTTCGGCGGTCGTGAATGTCTTACTAACTACAACAACGAGTGTCTCCTCGGGATTCAACTCACTGCACGTCCTCTCGACGTCAACGGGATCAACATTCGAAAGAAACCTCAAGTTGTACCCCAGGGCATTTCTCACCCCCGTCGGTTCCGTCTTCAGTACCTCGTGCAGGAACTCAGGACCGAGGTAGCTACCACCGATACCGACGCTGATTACGTTCTTGAGCTTGCGACCTGTGTAGCCCTTGATCTTGCCATTTCGGACGTCGTTGGTGAAACGTTTGATCTTGGAGAGGACGGAGTAAACCTCATCGTGGACAGATAAGCCCGAGGAGGGATCTAGCACGACAGGGGAATCAATTGGTAGTGTCGGTGGTAACCTAAGAGCCGTATGTAACGCCGGGCGACCCTCAGTAAAGTTAATCTTCTCCCCTCTGAACATTGCGTCAATTTTTTCCTTAAGTCCCCTGCCTCTTGCGAGTTTCATTAGTAAGGACATTCCTTCCTCGTCGATTCGTTGACGAGTGTAATCTAGAAGAACGCCGTCGTGGGATGTGTAGAAGGTTGAGGTACGGTTGGGAAGGGAGAGGAGGGAGAGGAGGTGGGTTGGAGAATCTCGAGGGTGAGGGGAGTGAGGCGGGGGGAATTTAGACGAGTGGGAGAGCAGGGAAGACCACTCGGGAGATGTGGTCAGCTTCGTGTAAGGCGGGACGTTAAATTCGTTAAAGGGGGGCGGAGGGGAAGGAGTTTTCTTCGTTGTCGGTGCTGCTGTGGCTGCCTTTGTTGTTGTTCTTTTTGTTGTTGTTCTTCTTCTTTTTGTTGATTTCTTCGCCGAATCCATTGGCCTCTGGTCTTTAGCTCTTATCACTGTTGACGTCGGTACCATGGTGCCCACGCGGAGAGGGTATGAATTTACTTGTAGGACCAGGAGGAGAAGGAGGAAGATTCGAAATGGCAAAACGCAAGAATATGACATTTTCCTGCAAGACGAGAACTCTAAAAGCCACTGTGTATATGTGCAACCCCTTTAAATGAACTGCAACTCGCTCTCCCAGCAGGGAAAGGCTGTCCAGCTGCTGGAACAAGAGGCCTTGCGACCGAGTTGTCGGACGTCGTAAAGGCTTTGTAAGGGAATACAAATTTATTCAAGTCCAAATATCTAGTAGATGGGAAGTTAGAAGTAGTTGATGAGTTGAGGCGACCATAACGATATTAGGGAGGGGATGAAAATGCATTAAATTCTGCTTCTCAAAGATATTGTGAGGAAAAAATCGATTCTGGAAAAACCTTCAACGACCCACCCTACTGCAGTATCCACCGACCAGACAACCTCCGCGCCCTTCGCGCGATGTTGGACTCTGGCTCCGACGACTGCTGCTTCGACTTCCCCGGCCGCTCCAGCTCGGCCCCCCCCTCCTCCCGGTTCTTCAGCCCCCGGAAGGGAAAAGGGAAGGGGAAGCGCAAGTAACGGGTAGCGCAGCCAAGTTTGTTTTAAGCGAAGACACTGCGCGCCCGGGCTTTGTTGGAGAAAGTGCGAATGTGGGGCTCTCAAGCTCCCGAGGAGAGGCTCGAAGTCGCCGAGACCACCTCGAAGTCGTCCAAGAACAAGACCGGGGACCTTGTGCTGAAGAAGAGGGCTTCCGTTTTTGCTGAGCGACAAAAAGCGGGCGGGCGGCATGCGAAGGGTGATCTGGTGGCAATAGTATTTGACCAGTTCGTAGGTAAAGATGTGTTTTCTTCCTTGGCAAAACGGTAAAGTTAGTAGCACTAGTTAACAGTTAAAACACGTTACTGTTCTCGTCAAGCTTGCACAGTCGTTTCTTCTTCTTCTTCCTCCTCCCCCTCTCTGGCAAGTCCATTTTTTCGAATTTCTTGTTGATAGATACAGACATGTCGATGTCATCGTTCGACATATTGACGTCGTCATCCACGGCAGCATCTTTCTTTGCCTCCTTCTCTTCCGCCGCAGGCGCGGGCGTGGGAAATAACCCGATTTTCTTTGGATTGACTTCGTCCTTCTTTTTCCTCCTCCTCTCGGTCAGTATTTGCATGTGCTTGTTGTTAAAGTTTAAGATCCACCCTTGCGCATCGTTTAAGGCTTTGCTGGAGGCGACCCGCTCCATCTTTTGGCGAATCATGAGCTGTTCGCTGCGTGCGCTCTCCTTTATGGCCTCGTCTAATGATAGCGAGCCAGAGTTTGTCATATCTTCGTCACCCTCGTCGTAAAAACTATCGCTCCTCTCCCTTCCCCCCGATCCCACCCCTAGCTCCTCCTCAAATTTCCTCGCCCCTCGTTCGTGTATTTTAGCGAGGATGTTCTTCTCCTCGTCGTCGCTGTCAGTAAGGTAGCAATCCTCCTTAAAAATCGCCTTCTGCTTGGTTTTGAAACCTAGTTCCTTCAGCTTCTGCTCATCCTCGGCGTCTTTCTCCTCCTTGAGCTGCTGTCGTCGCTTCGTTTCGGCCGCCTGGGCATCTCTCTTACGCTTCTCCATGTTCGTCTCGACCGCTAACCTGCCGATCCTCTCTGCCGTGACGTAGATGACTTTGCTCATTTGATTTTCCAGCCTGTCTCTCATGATGATCGCATTGTCGTAAGCTTGAATTTCTTGCTCGTACAGCTTGGGCTTTCTCCGCTGGCCATTATGGACGGGTCCATAACCGGGGATAAAGTCGCCGATTGGCCTCCCTGTGGCAGCGGACTGTTCCTGCGCCTCCGCTAGTCTCTTCGCAAACTCTTCCTTGAAGCGAATGTTGTACTTGATGGCGTTATCGCAGATAAGCCGCAAATCATTAAAGAACTCAGTGAATGTTGGGTAGCTCCCTTCGACAAGCTTATTCTGGATAGTAATGATACACATGGGTTGACTAATCATACTGCTATAAAGCGGGTTGTTCGGGTACACTGGTTCCCATCCCCACATCAGAAGCTTCCTCTGGTTGCCCTGCTGCAGCCACTTCATGAACTTGTCGCATTCTGACATGGGGCTCCATTTCTGCGAGCTCCGGGAGTTCAGACTGGATTTACTGACCTTGTTGATCTTGTGATTGAGCACTAAAGAGTGCATCTCCTCGATGGCGTCCCTGGCATAGCTCGTTGACATGGACCACGGGAAAAATGCCCCGATCCGAGGCGATTCTCCCCTCGGCATGCCGTCGTCGTTGCGTAGTAACGTATCATCTCTCTTTTCGTGAGTGAAGGCTAACCACCTGGCATAAATCATCATGTGTTTGCTCGCCTCGAAGTAGTTCATAGACAATGGCTCCTTCTCGTCGTTTCCATCTTTGTTAAAGGTCATCGCATTGGCAAAAATACGCGCAATATCCTCGTAGTAGTCCTCTTGGCTTTTGTACCATTGACCATTCAGCAGCCTGCACTTCGCGGTCGTCAGGTCAACCGGGTTGCTGACCTTCGCTAAGTACGACTCTTTCAAATCCGGGAAGACTTTTGCTACAGGGACATTAAAGAAGAAGTTTCTATTGGCCGTGAAGTTGTGCTTGGTCAATTCGTTGTGGTAGTTGAGGCAGTTTTTCTCCCATGGCTGCAGAAAGGACTCCTTTCGTATCCGAAACCTGCGCTCCACTGACGCTACGATCTCAGCGATGGTTCGCTGCGGCCGGACTGGGCCACCATCGTCGCCTTCGCCGCCAGGAACTGGCGACGATATCGACCCTCCTCCTACTCCTCCTCCTACTCCTCCTCCTACTCCTCCTCCTCCTCCCGATGCAGTGCCAACGCCTACCCCGCCACTACCAACAAGAACTTTCTCTGCTTCGATTGGGTTGAAGAATTTCTTCTGGTAAGCCTCGAATAACTTACAAAAGTAAGCCTGACATTTCTGAGCCAAGAAGCATAAATCGCCGCCCTCGGCCTGGTTCGGTCCGCCGTACCCATTGTATCGCAAAGCATTCTCGAAGATAAGATTCACATCATATTCAAATTCCTCGGGGATGTTGTAGGGAGGACGACGGGTGATAAGGGTGCTCCCGCAATTCTGTACCTTTTCAAAGACGGTGCTCCAATCCATGGGGTCCCTGATAAATTCGTGATACTCCACGAAGGATCTCTCCACCGGATTGACGAAAGGGGTTATAGCGAGTATGTCCTTGTTCATCCTTGCACTGTGGAACTCAAAGCGCTTGAGCTTGTTCAGAATGTCAGTCATGGGCTCCTTGGCCATGATACGGGGACTGCCATTGTATACCAAATTTCCTTTTTTGACGCCACCATGGTGGACGTGCTGCATATTCACATCCCGCAGCACTTTGAGCTGAGGTAAGACACCCTCATGAAGCTTCCTTGCCTTGGAAATGTAGTCCTCGCCATTGGCCTGCGTCAAGTAAAATGTTTTGCAATTGGCGCTGACGAGCGACATATCCATTTCGAATTCATTCAGGGTGCTATACTCGGCCGTGAGAAGGTTCTCGATAATAGTGCCGTAGTCCATTGGCCTCTTGACAACGTCGAGATAGCCCGGGGGAAACTGCCCTCCGAAATAAACTGACACGGGGTGAAGGAACAAGTCGCAGAGCTGGATAGAGGGGTTATCGGGGTCGGGAACGTCGTAAATGTGCCACATTATCTGCATGCACATCTTGTAAGTAGGCAAGACGGGCTTGACGTACTTTCTGGTGAGGTGGTCTAACAGCACATCCTCGCACTCGTTATAAACGTGTATTGCCAAGTCGCGAGTAGCCTTCGCAGTGGGATGGCTATTGAAACGGATGCAATTGGAGAAGATACGTCGCACGTCCGAGACGAAGTCACGCACGAAGTGGTATTTGTGTCCGTAAACATTCCTGCAAACGGTTAAGAAGTCCGACTTGCGTAAGATTTTCGCATTATAGTCGTTCATCATGGCGACTGGCAACTTCACTGGTTCCTTGAACATCGACCAGGCTGATTTCTGGAGCTTTGGATCGCTGAGAAGGAGCCTCTTCAGAACAGATATGGCCTTAATACAGCGCATCTTAATTTGCGGATCCGAGTCAAAGCTTGCGTTGGGGGAATACTGTATTGTCATGTCGTAGACATCGTCGAGGAGCATTACTGCAGGGGGGGGTATGAAAGACGGCGGTTGCTGGGGCATGTTAGAGGCGCCAGAATTCGAGTGGTGATAAGAATCGTCATCAGAAGAAGACGATTCGAATTCGTCCTCCGCCTCCACTCTCCTTCCTTTCTGCTTTTTACTACTCCCGCTTCCCTTTGGGCTCCGTTTGTTGTTGTTGTTGTTGTTGCTGTTGCTAACATGGTTGCTCTCGCCAGGCTCATTCCCCGCCATAATAGCCCTCCCGAACGCCACCTTGGTCCTCCTATAAAAATTCTTCATCCACTTGCCTATGCTGACAATTGCCGACCCATCCTTCCCCCTCGTCCTGTTGAAGGCTATACAGTTATAAAAACAAAGCAGAACATCCTCATCAAATGCGTCACAAGTCGAATCCTTGTATTCCCCTGCATCAAGACGTTTCTTTATTGTTCCAAGGTCAATCGGTCTCTGCACTATGGAAAGGTACGTAGGAAAATTCTGCAGTGGCACCGGCTCTAAAAAGAGGAAATTCTTGTGCTTGATCTTATCACTTATGCAAGCATTGATCATGTGATTCATGTATTTCGCCTTTTCCTCCGGTTTTGTATAGGTCGGCAGGACGATTTGGTTAGGCGGAGGAGAGTGCGACATTTCTATCCCTTGGGGTAGGGGGACAGGGAAAACGTTAGACGAACTATAGACAGTAAATTCCAAAGAAAGGGCAGGGGGTAAGATTTTGGGGGAGTGTGTTTCCTGGCTGTGGCCTCTCTCTAATTAATTGCGCGAGCAAGGGGATGAATGACTACGCCAGAGAGACCTATACACGCGCAAAACAAAAATGCTCTAACCAGGCAGGCCTGAATTCGGTCTACTCCCCTCGACTCCTCCAGTTTTCACAAAAATGACCGCACCGGTTTAATTTCATCATTAGATATTTCAGTTTTCTTGTCCGTGCTCCCCTAAGAAAATATTTGCCACGCAACGTTTTGGTGAACGCGATTTTTTGTGAGAACTGAATCCAGAAGCCCATCATCGTCAATCCAGCTTCGCTCTCCTTGAATGAGCTCCAAAAAGAATATTCCCAGACTCAGTGCCCAATTCCAGAAGATCCGAAGTCACTGCTCTCTTCAGTCGACAGCCTACGCTCGGTGCGTTCTTGCAGCGCACACCTCTTCCGGCGGACTACAGAAGAATAGCTGTGATTCAGAGTGGCGTGCCGTGAAGGATTGCCTCCGCAAGGTTCGGTAGAGTGTCAACTGTATTTTTTTTCTCCATGGAATTTTCTAAGGGTATGATTGAGGATGTGGAGACGGGGATGAGAAGGAGGTTGGGGGAAGATGGGGGAGGGATGATAGCGTCGAAGAAGAGAAGAACACGTGGAAGGAGGAAGGGTCCAATCAAATTTGCGGCCATCTGTGTGGCAGCTTTAGTATTAACGTTGTTTTTTGGAGGAGGGAATGCACCTGTACAGATATTACGACGGAAAGAAACGACAACGATCCCTTTCAATTCCGATGGCGTTGCTCACTCTGCCGAAAACCTCATTGTTGTGGCTTGTCACTCAATTGCTAAGCGCACTTTTTCCCCTGTAACTCTGCCCCGTGATGTTTTGAGCTTGACCCGAAAGGAAGCAGAGCAGATGGACGAACAGTGGCATCTCCTTGACTACCAGAAAAACAGCGGAATAGCGGCCGGAATACTCCTGCATATCTCGGAAGGCATCAGACTGGCTCTTTTGGATCCGAAATCTTTGCTTCTATTTTCAGGAGGGCAAACGAGGGTCGGTGCCGGGCCAGGAATCAGCGAGGGTAGTAGTTATTATACTGTGGCGGAAAGGTTGGGAATGCTTGACGATAGTGAAGTCAGTGCTCGAACTGGGGTGGAAGAGTTTGCCAAGGACAGCTTTGAGAATTTGCTGTTTTCAGTGGCCCGTTTCCATGAAATCACTGGTAGGTATCCGCAGCACATCACCGTTGTTTCTTTCACTTTTAAAAAGCATCGCTTCGCAAACCTACACGCCAAGGCGATAAAGTGGCCGGTTGAAAGATTTTCTTTTGTGGGGGTCGATCCTCCCGAAAATTTAGGTTTCAATCTTGAGAAGGCGACAGCGGGGGAAGTAAAAAATTCTCTGAAACCCTACGAGAATGATTTGTATGGTACGTTCAGCACGTTTCCTACCCTTCCTGCAAACGCACACAGAGCAAGATGAGACTGCTCTCGTCACAATTATCACATTTTTTGGCCCCCTGCCTATCACTCACCAATTCCGCTCACACTTACCACTCGTGCGAACAGGGTGCAAGGACCCTGGACTCGTTGCCAAGAGAAAGAGTCGCAACCCCTTTTTCGTCACACCTGACTACAAATGGACGAATCCGCTTTTAAGTGAGTTGCTATCTTTCTGCAGTGAGGAGGATGCTGGGATCTTCGAAGGGGAACTCCCATGGAATGCCGCAACTAATTAGATTGGTAAATTTTTGAAGTGTTTATGTAGGGTGGATGGATGTGTATGTGTATGTTCCGCCTGTTCCTGTCCTGTCCAAGTCTGTCTCTATAGCAAACTGGTCAATTTTAGTTTCTAAAACTTATCTCTTACGGAATCTGCCAGATTGTTACCTTGTCACTGCTCTCGTACAACTTGACCCCACTATTTTTGTTCTTCCTCTCCGTTTTGTGGGTGATCTTAGCGTTGTACATCCTCGCATTATCCTCGCTCCTTGCGAGTTCGATGTTCCCTCCAACTGTGGTGACCTCGCCGGCGATGAGAGGAATTTGGGCGTCCAGAAAGAAACTTTGCTGCCCCCAGTGTGTGTAGCCTCCCTCGGGCCCAGTCGTGAGAAGAATCGGGTTCTTGAGCTTAGGAGCCAGATCCTTACCAGCGGGATCTGTGCGAGACTTGAAATCGGCAGTAAACCAGCCTGCAAATCCGCTTATCACCGCAGGGTGTGTGCTCTGTTGGCCTCTGTCTCCTTTGCCACCATCATCCATCGCGCCAACGCTTTGCTTCCTCGTCGAGGAGTCACCGTCGACCTCAAATTCGAACTTGATGCCCTGGCCAGGAAGAAAGCCCTTGCTTTCTTCCAGTGTACAGGTTGCCATGTCAAAAACTTTCAAGGGAACAGGCTCCGCCAAGACAGCTTCTGGCATAAGCTCGCTCCACCGGCTTGAAAGCATGTAGTACTCCTTACTCTCCCTCTCAAAGTTATTTGTGAGACAGTCCATGCTTACGCCGTACGTTTCTTGGGTCGAGCGAACAAAATTGATCCAATCCCCCATAGCTCCGCTCATCTCCCCTCGGCAAGCAAGACGCTCCTGCTCATCCGCGATGGGCGCCAGATACATTGTCGTGTGACTAGGAAACATCAAACCGACGTCCGGCTTCAACCACTTGTCCCTTGCCTTGATCAGACTGTCAAGCATGCTATAATTCGGTGATTTAGTGAGAGTATTGCGTGAGAAACAAAACGAAACGAAACGAAACGAAACTGAGCTTAAATAAAATCAGGCAGCCAGCCAGCGAGCGCGCAGAGGTGGATGGATATTCGCCCCCTTCCGTTTGTTACGTACCTCTCTCGCAACAAAAAGTAGCCCATCCACTCACTTATTATGATATCGACCTCGCCAGGTTTCACGCCATGCTTTTCCAAATCAATATCCTCCACAGCCCCCTGAATCACCGTCACAACGTCCCCTACATTGTTGTGCTCGGCCACTTTTCTCGCATTCGCAGCCATATCGGTGTACTCAATGGCAAAGACCTTCTTCGCCCCTGCCATTGCAGCCCAGACGGCGAGGATGCCACTGCCACTGCCCACGTCCATCACAACCTTCCCCTCGAACACATCACGGTTCCCAATCACACTGCTGTGGTAAGCAGCCATTCTGTTGTGATCAGCCAACATCTGCTTTTGGTGGTAGAGCTGAGCATAACTGCAGAAATAGTTTGCAAAATCTGAAGCAGCTGCCTGCTCATTTCCCGCCTCGAAGGTAGGAATTTCGGTCTTATCACGGGAGGTGCTGTTCTTGAAGCCACTCATTGCAGAGTTTTTTAATGGGTTAAATTGAGAGGGAAACTGGAGTGTTACTTTTTTTTAACATCACTGGTGCGAGACAAGAAAAAAACAAAAACGAACGCTGGTGGTGACTTCTTCAAAGAAAGTGTAATTTTAGGCAATATCTGTTAATATCATAGTCGCATATATAATGGAGAGCAGCCGTTTTTTTTCGCAGGCTCCTAATCAAGAGCAAAACACCGAGAATATATGTGCGACCCAAGAACGTTACTTTCGAGGAGATAGGCAGCAGCAGAGCTCGTTTGATGTTGACGCGTTTTTTAGTGGAAGTCAAGATGCTGTCCATCGCACTTCGGCGTCAGCGAAGTCGGCATCCAGTCGTAATTCGAATGGCTTCAACCCAGTTCTTCCCATCACGCCACCGACAATTGGCAATCAAGCAATGATAACATTCCGGTCGCAGGCGCTTCGTTTCGAGGAAAGCATTGACTACTCTTCTCAGGCTATCCCTGTGGCGGGCGTTTATCCTCCGTGTTGCCTTCCGATTTTCCCCAATTTTCAGACATTCAACAGACTGCAAAGCAAGGTTTTAAGGGAGCTAAAGGAAACAGATGACAATATAGTTGTCTCGGCTCCTACTGGATCTGGCAAGACAACTGTTTTCGAAATGGCGATCACTAAACTGCTCGAGTCGCTGGCGAAGAATACAAACCACACTCATAAGTCGGCTGAAGAGCTCCGTCGCAAGACCAAGATTGTTTATGTAGCTCCCAACAAGGCCCTGTGTGAGCAAATGCACTTGCTGTGGAAGCGAAAGTTTGAGCGCTTTGGGATGAAGGTCCTTGTTGTGACCGGTGATTCGGGCCAGTCGTCAGTACAAGGGGTTGTCGGTGGTCACCTTATTCTCACTACGCCAGAGAAGCTGGACTCCATTACCCGGAGGTGGCGCGAGCAGATTTACCTCATGGGCGATATCAAGCTGCTCTTGATTGACGAAATTCATTTGTTGGGAGACCTTGATCGAGGCGGGGTGCTTGAGTCTGTGATTTGTCGTATGAAGAACATCCAGAATCACGCGATCGAGAAACGCCAGCGCAACCTGAATTTGCAGTTGTCCTCGTCCAGCGACCAAAAAGCCTTATCTGGCGCAAGGGAGGTCACGCCCCTTTCTGCTTGCTCTCTAAGGATTGTGGCGGTAAGTGCCACCCTCCCGAATAGCTCTGACATAGGAGCGTTCCTCAATTCTCCTCCGCAGGGTACCCTGGCATTCGACGATAGCTATCGTCCTGTACCCCTCCAGATCGTGGTCAAGAACTGCGGTAAGATTTGGAAGAATGAGTTTCTTTTCAACAAAGGTCTTGGCAAACACGTCAAGGGGGTGATCGACGAACACAGTGGAAACAAACCTACCATAGTCTTCTGTCATACCAAGAAGGACACGGAGGTGCTTGCAGAGGAGCTCTCAAAAACTATTCCGCGCCCGAGACACGAGCAGCTTGCGGCTCTACGGGATGCATCTGCTAAGGTCTCCGTGAACAGTCTCAAAGCTCTCGTACTCAAGGGTTGCGCTTATCACCACGCAGGGCTGTCCACATCTGATCGTGAAGTTGTTGAGGCCCTCTTTCTCACGGGTTTTTGCCGAGTTCTTGCTTCTACCTCGACCCTTGCAATGGGAGTCAATTTGCCAGCGCGCCTCGTCGTCATCAAAGGAACTCGTGTGTGGAGAGGGAATGCCCGGGGGAACGTAGATATCGAGATGAGTGACCTGCTGCAAATGATGGGCCGGGCAGGACGCCCTGGCTTCGATACAACTGGAGTTGCCGTCATTCTGACGGATGAGGCATCTGTTACGAAATACGAGAATCTCAAGCACCGCGGACTGGACATCATCGAGTCGCAATTGATGGGAAAGCTAACGGAGGCTATCAACACTGAGGTAAATAAAGCCGCTTCTTGTTCGAATTCAAAGCATTCACTGACCCATCCTTGCTCGCTCCGCTCCGTCTGCAGGTTTCGCAGAAGATCGTTGTAGATATTGCATCCGCAATGAACTGGCTGAAATCGACATTTTTGTACATTCGCTTCCGTAAGAATCCCAAGTACTATTCCTCCCTCCAAAACTTGAAAAATACAGACGAATTTCTTCGCAAAATCGCTCTCGAGTCACTTCAATCGCTCGACAAGGCGAAAATCATTGAGTTTGACGAGGACGGATTCGGTGTAACTCCCCTTGAACCCTCGCACATAATGAGCAAGCATCTTATCAACTTTGCATCGATGAAAGAGATGATGTCGCTTCATAATGACTCGGGTCTGCAGGAACTCTTACACACGCTCTGTCAGTGCCGTGATGTGCAGCTTCCCCTCCGACGATCCGAGAAAAAAACTCTGAATTCATTTCACAAAGATGTCAGATACAAGATCAAGTCACCCCTCGCCCCCAGCAAGGTCAAAGTTACCACCGATCACCACAAATCGTACGTTCTTCTACAGGCTTTCATTGGGAGGTTCAAAATCGATGACTTTACGATGAATCGCGAAATCTCTGAATGCATTACCGTTGTCGATAGGATTCTGCAGGCTTGCCTAGAACTGGCAACTGATAGGAAGCATGCGAAGCTTGCAACTCATGCAAGTAAACTATCCAGGTCGCTAAATCTCCGACTTTGGGGAGTAAATGACGCAGTTCTTACTCAGGTGCATGGCATTGGCCCTAAAATTGCTGAGAAGCTCAGTGATGCTAGGATCCGTTCATTCGCTGACGTTCTGCGATCAACTCCAAACGCACTGGAAAAATCTGTGAATCGGTCGGCTCCCTTTGGTGCTGAGCTCCAACAAAATGTTCAGAATATAATGAACAAGGCCCTTGTCTTGCGAGCCAGCATGGAGGGAGGCAAAGTTGTATGCGACATTCGCAATGCCATAGCCGTGGAAGTTGATCGTGAGAATACGGTCTTGTCCAACAAAGTCATCGGATCGAAGATCAAATTACCCAGATTACCGACATGCACCCTTGTTGTGTCCACCGATCACCCCGATGGCCTCCTCGTATTCCGGCAAAGCATCAAAGAAGTCGGCAAGCATTACGTCCGGCTTCCTCAAAACTGGGGAGTAATCCATTGCGAGCTCATCAGCAACTACGTCGGTCTCGACTCTCTCTGTGACGTAGGCGTCTCTGGTCCGTCTCCCTACAAGACCATCAAATCTCCATTCGGCAGCAGCTCTGCCTTCAAAACGCCAATTAATGACTATGCCATGGTGGACACGTCCACAATTGGGAAAAAGTACGGTGAATTCATGTCAAATAGTAACGTCAATCAAGTTGTCACCCTGAAGCAGAGGCAGATTTCCTTGAACCAGCAGGCCAAAAAGCGGAAGAGAAGTGACACCGTATCTAATCTAATGAAGGAGGTGATTGGAGAGAACAAAGAAAATGCACCTCCGCCCCCAACTCCGCTCCCCTCTCTTCCTCCTCCTCCCATCATTTCCGAGAGAGGAAGCAATTATAACGCACCGCAGCAGCAGCAACAACAGGAACAGCAACAATGGCGATCAATTTCTGAGAGGACTTACTACTACAATACTCCGCAGCAGCGGCCACAACAGCCACAACAGCCAAATCAGGAACAGCAACAGCAGCAACAGCAACAGCAACAGCGACAGCAACAGCAACAGCAACAGCAACAGCAACAGCAACAGCAACAGCAACAGCAACGGCAACAGCAACTGCAACAGCAACGGCAACAACAACAGCAACAACAACAGCAACAGCAACAACAGCAGTGGCAATTTTTGCAACACCCGCAATCAAGTTCGTCTCTTGATGTGACATATCGATCAAATCCGCGCTCCATACCGTATTCTACAGTGCACACTTCCACCCCTTCTTCGTACGGATCCGGGGTTTCTTCGACATCGAGAGGAAGCGCGGGGAATTATTCCCCGATGTCCTTGTCTTCGATGGGAAGTTCGAGATCCCATTCGACAAAAAAGCTCAAGTTGGAGACTATTCCCCAGTTCGTAAATGATCCAAACAGTGCCGAGTCTCTTTTACTTAACCTTTCGAGTAGCAACAAGAAAATTCGCAGACCAAATAACTACGAGACAGAGCTGCTGAGGGAAAAGGCTGTCGAGAACTTCGGTCTCCGGAGGGATCTCACAATCTCGCAGCAACCGCTCCGAAGAAATATCTATCGTGCAACGCCAATTCAGACCAGTCAGATCAAGTCCCATCAACAAGAACGTTACAATCAGTACATCACCCCCCTCAAGTCGCAACCGCCGCCGCCATTGAAGCTGCTTCAGCACATCACCCCCCTCAAGTCGCAACCGCCGCCGCCAGTGAAGCTGCCTCAGCAGCCAAAAGTCAACGAGGACGGCATGAAAAACAAACATTCGATCACTACTGACTTTTCCGTCGACGCATTCTTCTAAATATAGGCATACATATACTATCTATATAATTAATTCATAATCATACCGGTCAAAGCATTTTTTTCACGCCAGCATTACTCTTTTTATTCATAAACTCCGATATTCGAACACTTATTGCACTGTCACTTTTTTTTGCGGAGAGTCTTCTTGAAAATCTTCCCAAGTACACTTGTGCTACTATTTCTTCTGCTGCTGTCGGCTGCTTCTCCCATCGCATTGTCGTTGGAGTCGTCATCATATTCGTCAACTTCGCCCACTGAGCAATCCCCGCCGATTTCACCTGTTTTTCTAGGTTCATCATCGTCTTCAACGTCTCCGAAACCTTCAACATTATTGTTAACGATGGTGTCGCACAGGTTGAGCTGACCGATTTGTGAATCAAGCTCTGAGTCAATTTGATTTTGTATCTCTCTAACGCTCATATTTTGTTCTGATTCTTCGTCATCGATGCCGCCCTCGTAAAGATCGCGATATTCCCTCCCAGACTCGACATCCTCACCGTTAACAAAATCGTCTTCCCCTTGGTCTTGGACGGCGTCTGTCTCGTCTCCTGCGTCTAGTGCTGCCGTTGCGTTGTACGAGGAGAGCAGCGAACCAATACCACCCCCACCTCCTCCAGAGGGGGTGACAATAGCGTGGATGTGAACGTTCACCCCCGATGATCCTCCTTCTGAATTTGATTCTCCCAATCCGCTACCACCACCATTTACCAGGCTTGCAGCTGCTAGGTATAGCGCCAGAGAAGAAGCATTGGAGTTCGAAAGAATTGAATTAACCGATGACGGCCCGCCGCTACCATTTCCGCTCTGCGTTGAGTTAACCATGTCTGAAATAAGGCTCTCGTCGAGGTTGTTTGAGTTGTTGGTATCTTGTGATGAAGGGGAAACGTCAGAAGCGCCTCTGCTGCGCCGCGTGTTGACATTTAAATTGCTTGTTAATAAGGGGGAAGTTTGGTGGGGCTCTGAAGATGCCAGCCGAACAGGTGAACGAGGAGGAGAGAAAAGGTCCTCTTCTTCGGCATCGTCTCCATCATCGTCATCGCCATCGCCATAGACAGTGTTGCTGAAAATTTCGTCTTCATTGCGCGTGGCATCGTCTTCGTCATGTTCTACGTCTTCGCCCCCTGCAGCACCAGAAGCATCTCCTCTCTCTTTCTTCTGATTCTCAAGCTCACCCTGCTTAATTTCGTCACTAAATTTGTCCACCGCGACCGCAGAATCTGTGAGCAAGCGCCCAAGCCGATCAAAAAGCGAAGCAAGTCGCTTCATTGATGTGGCGCTCGTTGCGGTGTTAGAAACCTGGCGTGCTTTGCTGTCGCTTTTCCAGGGAAGCTTCCTGTCATCGCAGTCGTCGTCGCTGCCACTCTCTGATTCGCTTTTTTTCTCGTTTTCCTCGTTCCCAGCCATAGCGATCTCTTTCATTACCCCACCAAGCACTCGGCTCAGCTCAGGAAGTATATTATCTGGGGTCTCAGGGTTAGAAGGTGAGGCGTCGTCTCCATGATCCTCTGCGGACGGGGCTTCGCTCTTCCTCTCGTTGTCACTATCACCACTTGTCTCCTTAGGTTCAGGTTTGGAGCATATTCGAGTATCTGGTGCATCGGAGAAGGTCGTCACGGGGGTTGGAGAGGCATGAGGAGCGGACGTGCCGTGTCTTGTTTTCGTCCGGAACGGACGAAGTCTTTTTGAGTCACTTCTGATCCACTCGTCCCAGCGCTGCGGCCAGCCGTTGTAATGAATGAGCAACAGTTGAGCATTGTCAGTTTTACTATTCTTGAGGAGTGCATTCCGGCCGGTAATGTTTGCGGTCGATACGGCGGGATCCATCGTGGTCCGATGGATAGTGGAGGTATTGTTGCTGGCGTGCGGCGAAGGCTCGTCCGTAGCCGCCTCGCGCTCCAGGTCGCTGCCCACCACAACATCTAGAACTGTCGCTTCAAGCCACTGGTTCACCGTGTCTCGACAGTCAACCCACTGGCCAGGGTACCACCTCCGCTCTATTAGTGATGGCGCTTTGCTCGATGCTGTCAAGGGTGTCGGATTGATTGCCAACGTCGACGAATTTGGCGATGTTGAGGACGTTGATGACGTGGTTAATGACTTCTTTTTTTTGGCCTCGGCCTTGGGTGTTGAGACCGCCGAGTCCCCTAGCAAAGTGTGCATTGTCAAGAGTCCTTGACGGATGTGCTCTAGGTCAGGCACTGGCTCATCCTCTATTTTATTTCCGTTGCCGTTGTTGTTGTCGTCGCCGCTTTGGTCGGCGCTTGTGGACGTACTGGCACCAGCAGTGTTAGATAACGTAGAAGGCGAGGTGAGGCCAAGCAGAGTTGCTAGCAGAGAGTTGGTCGAACTTGCTACAGGCTGTCGAGAAGATGATGCAGTTGCAGTTGCAGTTGCAGTTGCAGTTGCAGGTGCAGTTACAGTTGCAGGTGCAGGTGCAGAAGTAGAGGCAGAGGCTGTAGGTCTCTCTGCGCTATTCTCCCGGGGATTTTTGTCGGGGGATGGGGTGTACCCATTCCTCGGCACGCAATGAATCGTGTCCCCATCGGCCAAACCTTTGATGCTCCCTATCAAATCGCTGTCACGGAGCGTTCCAAGAGTTTGAGACGTAGTGGGGCGGAGTGGAGAGCAACTAGGGGAGTTGTTGGTACTAGAACTCGGGGTGTTTGAGCCCGGCGTCGGAGAAGCCGACGATGGCGCTGAATTGAGCAATCGGCCACGATAAATGAGACGCTGAGAATTGGGAGGTATTCCAGACAATTTTGTGATCCTGTCCTTGAGATCCTTTAGTGTGTGCTTCGTTGGATCAATGTTTACCGGCAGAGTGTTGTGTGAAGGGGGTGAAAAGGGAGACGTGCGCGCCGACAGAGGCTGAGGCAGCAAGGGTGAAGGAGACTGCGGGGAACCAAAGGGAGTTGGTGGTGTTTGGTTTGCCGGAGAAGGAAAGGGTGAAGTCTTCGAAGACGTCAGTTTAATGTTGATGCTGATGTTTGAGAGAGGGGGAGAGACAGGAGGCATCGTATCCATGGTTGGGATGCAGTTGATGGATTCTCGTTGAGTCGCTGCGTGGGACCAGAAAACCCCCCTCTGACAGATCTTCGGATTTTTAACAAGGCAGGAAGAACTGTATTTTGACCGGTGTTGAGGGAGCGATTATTTTTTACTCCCACTCAAAAAGTTTGGGAGTGGGATTAGGGTCCCTAAGGATAATATCTGAAATTTCGGAATGCAATTTCTCTTCTTTGCCTTCACAGATATTAATAATATTGCTCAAAATTCACCGTCGTGCGCGCCTGAAAAACTAAAATCTCCTCCTCACGCCCCGTTTTTTATTAACTTTTCCGCCGATGGCCCTCCACCGCCTCCTCTCTCCCGGTCAAAGGCACTGTCTCTACCTTGCCCTTTTCTCTTCCGTCTTTCTCCCGATCGCATCGCCTACTATTCTATTGAGGGATCACTTTAATAACACCTTCGGACCTTATGAGTCTCAGCCTGCTGCTTTTGGGAACTACATAAGTCCCGAAAAGATTTATTTTTCGTCTCTGTTGTATGATGACCGCTACCCGAGGGGCTGTAACGCAGATGCAGCGGCGGACGGCTTCAAGCCCAAAGTATTAAAGAAGGAGACGACTCTGCTGGTTATTAGAGGGGGCTGCGACTTCGAGGAGAAGGCTAGGTTTGCGCAGAACTACTCGGACCATATCACCTCGCTCCTCGTTTACGACGATTACGACGACCTTGATATGGACGATTATTACCCCTCAGACACCTTGCACACGATGACAGCGAACAATCCCAAGGGAATTTACGTCCAGTCAATGTTCGTGAGCTGGTACACGGGCGAGGCGCTTCGCAGTGTGCTGGAGGGGGAGGGGGAGCAGTCGACAAATAATGTTTTCGAATACGACGGAGTGGGGCAATTTATCGACCCTGGTACTTGGTTCTTGATCATGGTGCTTAGCGTTTTTATTGTGGGAGCGGGATGCGGGAGCTTCTGCTACTGCGTGAGGAGAGGGTTCATCAGGAATCAAGACGGTGTTTTGATTATTGGTAGGAGAAGTGGGGTCATTAGCGAGGGTGAATTCGATTTGTTTGAGGATGTTTTGTACTTTAACCCGGCCTTGGCGGGGGATGACGGCGGCGATGACGATGGTGGTGGTGGTGTTGGTGTTGGTGGTGGTGGTGGTGGTGGTGATGGTGATGGTGGCGAGGGTGATGAATGTGGGAGTGGTTATAATCGTGAGAACCCGTACGCTGATGGAGGCAAGGTAGATGTGTTAATTGTGAATGGAGGTGGTGGTGGGGGCAGGCGGGGGCTTGGATTCGGGAGAGGGAAACAGCGGGGTGTCGACAAGGGCGAGGGTGATGGCAGCAAAGGGATTGACGAAAGTGACAGTAATAACAGCACAAATATTCTCAATCGGACCTCGTACTTTGCAACCAAATCCTGCGTGGTTTGTCTGGAGGATTTCGTGCACAACGAAACATTGAAGATGCTTCCATGCAAACACGCGTTTCACCCCCAGTGCATCAAACCCTGGGTCACCGAAAGGCAGGCACTCTGCCCGTTATGCAAAGAATGCTGCAAGGGCAAGGGAGGCAAAGGGGACGGAGGTGGAGATCGAGGTGGGGGGGACAACTTTGATGCTGCCGCAGAAACTTCCTTAGACGAACCCTTGCTATCTGAAGATAGCCGGCGGGAAGCCTTAGTATAGTGTAATTTTATGTTTTAGGGAAAAGCTTGTTTGCAGATAAAAATGCAGTAGGTTAGTGGTATACATTCGTTAATCTACATGTCAAGTCATGTCATGTTATGCGTACCAGGATGGTTCCAACTGGTGGTCTTGTGCACATGATTTACATAATAAATTCGATTATCGGCAGTGCGCCGTTCCTCCCAGCCATAGGGAAGCTGCTGCTGCTGCTGCTGCTGCTGCTGCTGCTGCTGCTGCATTTGCTGGAATGCCGCTTGTTGTTGTTGCATTCGTAGCTGCAACTGTTGTTGCTCGAGTTGCAATCGTTGAAATTCCAGACGCTGGGCCTCACTCTGCTCATTGGACAGTGTTTGCGGCGCCGACTGCTCCAGGGGCACTGGATGATGAGCTTGTACGACTGTAGCATCCTGGGCATTGTAATCATACACATTTCGTCCACTTTGTGCACTCTGTGGGGGGACCTTGGGAAGATCCTGACTACCCCCGCTCAGCAAGTGATTTACGGCATCACGCAAGATTTCGTTATTTTCGCGCAATGCAACTTCTGCCTTTTCCTCGGAGAACCCCATGTTCACAAGCTCAGTCAAATTAGCGCGGTGAACAGCTTCCACGTTAGCAGCTTCTCGGGATGGTGCCGATGGAGGGTGGCTGGGAGGAGGGGGAGGGGGGTTGCTTACTTCGGTGGCTGCCCGAGGTTTCGACGAGCTTACTTGTTTAGGCTCCCTATATGTATACATTTTTGGGGATGATAATGAGCGCGAATCGATAGTTTGCGACTGTTGTGCTGAATCTGTTGGTACTACTGCTCGGAGATCAAGCACCCCAGGGCTACTAGAATTGCTCTCTGTGATGTTATGTAGCAGGTTTTTGCCGTGAGTCGCCAAGCTCTCTTGGGTAGCGTGTGTCTGTCGTTGCTGCTGTTGTTGGTACTGCTGTTGCTGTTGCTGTTGTAAGTGTTGCTGTTGCTGTTGCTGTTGCTGCTGCGCATTTCTCACGAAGCCCGTTGGGGTGAAGCATCCATACATGTCTACGAACCCTGCTGCAGACCCGTCCTTGTGATATATTGGAGTGACAATAGATACGCCCTGTCCGGGAGGGAAATCTTGAGTAGATTAGATGAGAGAGATGGTTAGTGGGGCACTATGGGGTGAGGCAACAAATTGCCAATTCAGAGCAGCAACTTTGCAGTACGGTATGAGATGCAACTCACCGGCCACTTTCACCTTACCCCCACCAATCACAGTGTTGAGGCCAACATTCTTGTTCTTTACTTCAATGAAGAAAAAGTCACCACCAGCTGTCGGAGGCACAATTAATTTAAAAGATTCTCCCCATGTAGCAGTGGCATGCGTGTCATTAGAGACGGAGGTGTGGTATTTCTTCCCGGCTAAGATGATTTTGCAATATGGGTCCTGCTTTCCGAATGTCTGGGTGATACGCAAGTCTCGTGCCCCATACAAATGAAGCTCAAGGACTCCCCCGACACCCATGCTGTTGAAGGTAAGATAAAATAATGACAGGCCCAGACTAAGTGATTGTGGGATTTTAGTACTGGGGAATGCCGAAAAAATTTTCAGAAGGGATATTTCGCCCTCAAAGGGGGTTTTACGACGATCAATATCTGAAAACTATTTTGGACAACAGTTTTCCCTTGTGTAAGTTCTCTTACTCTTTTGAATAATTCAGAACTCCGCTTGGCGAGTTAAGCTTACTTGGACCAAGAAAATATAACCCATTTTTTTCACAAAAGGTCTTCACACACCGCCCCAACTCAAAAGATCTCCTGGCCTCCCTTCTTCTGAGCTTGTAAACCCCCTGCCTGCCGATTGGTGTTTCCCCCCCTGCGCACAGAGTTTCGTTTGTTCTCATGTCGCGCGTGTTGGTTAACAGAGCAGATGAGTGTGACTTACTCTCAGACCCTGACTTCCCTGCAAGTTGCATTACAGGATGTGCTGCCTCTGCGACCTTCTCTTGCAAGAACGAAACTACCCATTTGTGGACAACTTACAACACGTGGTCAGAACATGTGATGTGTAGTACCGATGAAAATGATATTGACCCGGAGGATTGCGTCTGCGAGACCTACTGGGCTGGGAAAAACTGTATCCAGGGCTACCTGGATTACAGCGGTTGGACTGCCGAGGTGAGACTGACATAAATGTGTTTGTTATGAGTGCGTGCATGTCATGTGAGCATGTATGTTATATTTTTATGAATGTTATGTATGTTATTGTTTTGAATGCATGCATTTCAGGAATGAATTAAGATTTGCTATTGCTAGCTGACTAACAAACTCTCCCCCAATTACAATTAATTAATTGTCTGCTTGATTTGTCTGATTGGCTCAATTGGGGCGCAGCTTTACCTCTACGGGTTTATGTTTGCTTTCATGGGCCTCGCTTGGTACTGCGCCAGAGAAGTCTACTTCTACGTTGACGAGGAATACGACATCAACTTGAGTTGCATTAAGTTGAGGAGTTCGACCATGACAACATCATTTAATGATGACGCGGATAAGCCGCCAGGTTTGAAAGCAGACGATGTGAATGTAAGTGTTGATGAAGGTAACGGGATGAAAAGGAGCGGTGTAGAAGAAGACAGAGGCAGAAGCATCAGCCTACATAACGTGAAAACGACAAAACCGAAGTTCCGGAAACGCGCCAGTGTTAAGGCTAAAAGCAACCAAGTTAAGGGGTTTTTGAACCCCAAGCAGGTGCGCGTCCTCGTTCAAGCCTCTTGTTTCACTGCCAGCTTTTTCAGAGTCCTCTACTTTTTTGTCATGGCCACCAGAACCTGCCTAGAGGGACAGCCATGCATTGGTACAATCTTCGAGCCCAGTAATGTCGCAATGGTGTCAAGGTGAGAGCAACTTTGCCTGTCTTTTCAAGTGGCCACTCAGTCCAATCACAACCTCC
>ERZ651776.1781-NODE-1781-length-25023-cov-4.399182_pt1 | contig 25023 bp, 23 predicted proteins | sample MGYA00514761_ERZ651776 | MGnify/ENA metagenome assembly ERZ651776 | reverse complement strand
TAAAGAGGGTCTTTTATTTAATGGAATAGCCTTTAATGCCTGCCAGACAATCCATGCAGGCATTCTTGACCTTACATGGACAATATCTGGATTGATTGACATGATCCATTTTCTGAGTGGTTTTACATGCTTAAATGTGAAAATATTTTTTTTATGTAGATCCCATTTATGGTGATGAGTTCCATTTTGAATTAATTGATCGACAAGTCGGCCGCCAGCAGATACAACATGAGATTCATGATTGTTCTCTACTAACGCTCTAGACATTTCAAGAACACCTTGCTCCACACCCCCGCTATCTAGAGTTGGAACAAATTGTATAACTTTCATATCAAAATTTTATCATTGAACGCAAAGAACTATTCAAAATAACTTAATGAAGCCCCTCTACAATAACAACAAGTCTTTTGGCGGAATTTTTTACAAACTCAAGAGCCTCTTGGTATTCGTCTGAGTTATAACAAAAGAGAGCTTCTTCAAAACTATTAAACTCAATAAGCACTGTTCTTTCAAAGCCAGTTCCTTCTTTTTCCTCTTGCTTTCCACCTCTAGACAAAAAAGTGCCATGATATTTATTAATTATTGGTCCTGCGAGATGAATATATTTACCATACTCATCAGGATTTAATATGTGCCCTCTAACAACCCAATAGGCTTTCATATTAGGATTTAAATTTTAATCTTGTTTGATGAAGAATGGGTTCTGTATATCCGCTAGGCTGCACTCTTCCTTCAATAGCAAGATTGCATGCTGCTTCAAAAGCAAGGCCATCGTATGAAGGAGACATTGGTATATAGGTGTTATCAGAAGCATTTTGCCCATCAACCACCAAGGCCATTTTTTTCATTGAATCCAATACCTGTTCTTTTGAGCATAGCCCATGATGCAACCAGTTAGCTATATGTTGACTAGAAATTCTGCATGTAGCCCTATCCTCCATAAGACCCACATTGTTAATATCAGGAACCTTAGAGCATCCAACTCCCTGATCTACCCATCTAACAACATACCCAAGGATTCCTTGGCAATTATTATCTAATTCAGCTTGAATTTCTTCAGCTGAAATCTCAGATGGGTTTTTGTGAACAGGAATATCTAAAATAGCATCTAAGCTAGCTTTTTCCCTTTTCATAATTGAAGACTGTTCGTTACCAACCAATATTTGATGATAGTGAATTGCATGAAGAGTTGCGGCTGTTGGTGATGGGACCCAAGCGCAATTAGCTCCTGCTTTTGGATGCATTGTTTTGGTGTTATACATGCCAAGCATTTCATCAGGCATAGGCCACATACCTTTACCTATTTGAGCTCTGTCTTTAAATCCTGTTTCAAGACCAATATCAACATTCCAGTTTTCGTATGAAGTAATCCACTGATGTTGTTTCATGGCAGCTTTAGTTATCATAGGGCCAGCTTCCATGCTTGTATGAATCTCATCCCCGGTTCTGTCTAAAAATCCTGTATTAATAAATATAACTCTATCTTTAGCGACTTCTATGCATTCTTTTAAATTAACCGTTGTTCTTCTCTCTTCATCCATAATACCTATTTTGGCAGTTAGGTTAGGAAGGCCTAAAGCCTTCTCTACCGCAGCAAATAAATCACATGTAAATTGAACTTCCTCTGGTCCATGCATTTTAGGTTTTACAATATATATGCTGCCAGCTTTAGAGTTTTGATATGGACTATTTTTATTTAAATCATGCATTGCTATACAAATAGTGAACATTGCATCCATGATACCTTCAGGAACCTCATTCCCATTAGCATCCAAAATACCTGGATTAGTCATTAGATGGCCCACGTTTCTAACTAACATTAAACTCCTGCCAGACAAGACCAAGTCTTCCCCAGTCTTTGAAACATAATGTCTATCAGGATTTAGTTCTCTAGTCATATTAGAGCCATTTTTACTGAAGGTTTCTGTTAAATTACCCTTCATAAGACCTAGCCAATTTCTATAAACTGTTGTCTTGTCCTCTCCATCAACTGCTGCAACAGAATCTTCGCAATCTTGAATTGTAGTAATAGCAGATTCCATAAGAATATCTTTAATGCCTGCTTGATCAGTTTGACCAATAGAGTGATTTGGATCAATTTGAATTTCAAAATATAAATTATTATTTTTAAATAAAAGAGCATATGCGTTGCTGCCATTAGCACTATAGCCAATATATTGAGACGGGTTTTTTAAACCAACCTTGCCGAGGTCTGGAAGAAGTGCTTGAATTTTGCTGTCAACAAATTCAAAGCCTAGAACGTCTCTGAAGCTTCCTTGTTCAAGAGGTACGGTTTCATCCAAAAAGTTTTTTGCAAAATCTATAACTTTATCTCCTCTAACTGGGTTATAGCCACCTACTTTTTCGGCTCCATTATCTTCACTAATAACATCAGTTCCATATAATGCATCATAGAGACTACCCCATCTGGCATTTGCAGCATTAAGTGCAAATCTTGCATTCATTACTGGAACTACTAGCTGAGGACCAGCAATTGTTTTAATTTCAGGGTCTACATTGTCAGTAGATATTAAAAAATCTGGGCTTCTAGGAGCAATATAGCCAATATCAGTTAAAAAAGATTTATATTCAGCATGATTAAAATCTTGACCTTTATATTCAAGGTGCCAGTTATCAATTTGTGTTTGAATATCTTCTCTTTTTTGCAATAAAGCTTTATTTCTAGGAGAAAATTCATTAACAATTTCTTCAAAAGAAGACCAGAAATGCTCCTTAGAAATATCTAAGCCATCGAGAACCTCGTTCTCTAAAAAATCTTTTAAATGTTTTGAAATATTTAAAGAAACAGGATTCAAGCTAGAGTCTTGGTTTTTTGATTTTGAGCTATGAAAAAAAGAGGCTAATTTTGTAAAAATATTCATCGAAGAATTATAGCAAGTTGAATGAAATTACCAACACTAAAAACTATCAATCTTTAATCAAAATTTCTAATATCCACACTCGGATCATAATTCCATACCTTAGTTTTAATAGATCTCATTGCCAAAGAAGGCAGATATTTCATAACAAGATTTCTTAAAAAAACTAGTACAGGATTGGAAATATGATTTAAGTAACCCTGTCTGAATGATAAATTCATTACTGTCATTATTCTTTTTTTTCTAAGTAATTCATATGCATTTTGGGCTTTATTAAAATCAGAATCATATTTTATTAATAAATTACCAAACACATAAGCATCTTCAAGAGCCAAGCATCCGCCCTGACCTAGAAATGGAACTATTGGGTGAGCAGCATCACCTAGCAAGGTAAGGTTCTTATATTTAAGATTTTTTACAAAGGGTCTTATATAAACACCCCATTTAAATAAAGGAGTATCGTCATTGATAAAAGAATAGAAATCAGTATTGCTTTTAATTAGATCTTCTTTAAGTTCATTGAATGTACCCAAAGATCGCCATGATTCTTTGTATTGTTTAGATGTTCTTATAGCTGCAACAAAACTAATTTGTGAATTAGAAATTGGATAAGTGACAATGTGATGATTGGGTCCTAAAAAAGTTTTAGTTTCTTTTTGGTTTTTATTAACTACTGCCCTCCATACAGAATAACCACTATAAATTGGTTTACTCTTTGGCTCAATTTTTTGTCTACATAATGATTTAATGCCATCACATGCTGCAATATGTGCAATTTTATATTCTTTATTATTTGTAAAAGATACCTTTAAATTTATGCAATCTACATCTGATAATTCATGATCAAATAAAATCTCACCATTCAAAAGTTTATATTTTTCATATAATGATTTATATAAAATTTGTCTTGATGCTGTTACAACATCTACCTTAAAGGAATTAATTTTTTTATTTCCAAAAAAAAACGATGCTTGATTGGGATTTGCAGAAACTGAAACAACTTCATTAAACAGATCAAGCTCTTTTAGTACTCTCATTCCATTTGGCGATAATGATATTCCGGCGCCATAATCACTAACTTGTTTGGATTTTTCAAATACAACAACAGGGATTTGTGCTTTTTTTAGAATGCATGCTAAAGCTAGTCCTGATATTCCAGCGCCAATAATAGCTATATGATTTGAAAAATGATTCACAAGATTATTATGCATTAAATAAAAAAAATGGGAGCATGAGCTCCCATTATTAAAATAATTCTAGTTATCCTGGAGTTCTCATTGCTGTCCCAATGTACGACCTTCCATTATTACAAGAAAACCCTTTCAGGTTTGAGTTTGCTTCAGATTCAGCTATTTTTTCCCAAAATAATTCTGCATTAGCTCCAGACTCTGATATAGATGATGAATACATTAATCTGACAAAATCAACACCATCTGGAAGTTGAGCCCCAGCAGTAGGAACAATCATTTTTCTTCCAGTAGTGTCCCCTACTGACTGTGCATAGATAGCAAAATCTTTATAAAGATCATGAACTTTTCTCATTGTGTATCCTTCTTCTAAACTACAATCAGAATAAGTTGCATACATTACATTTCCTGCAACCATACTAGCAGGCTGAGATAGGGTCCATTGCCATGTATCAACTTGTTGTGAATTAGTTACAGGTAATGAATCCAATAACTTAGCTCCTCCACCTGTTACCCATGTTTCCAGCCCGGTGAATTGCTCACTTGGTGTTGGAAATGTATTAACCCACATTACATCTAAAGCTCCCATATTTGAATGAAATTGGGGTTGTAAAATTGCGACTGTCATATTTTTGTATATATCACCCTGACCTTCAGCCCATTTAGCAAATTTTCCATACCATTCTGCAAGATCATCAAAATCTTTACCTTTATTGTAGGTCCCAATATAGTATTCTGCTTTATTTGTTTCTGGTTGATATTTGTATGATTCTTCTTCTTGAGCAAAAGCAATAAATGACATTGTTAATGCTAATGTAAATAAAAATTTCATATATTCTCTCCTATATATATTTAATCTTTAATATTACATCAAGATAATCTGATGAAAGTAATATTAATGTATATATTTTATACTTAATTCATTCTCCCGTTGTAATCATAGGTATTGAAAAATTCCCATATTACTTTTGATGCGCTGATTCCAAAATCTTCCTCTTTAGGCCATGTGTGCCACATTCCCTCAACTTTATATAATTCAACCTGAACCTCATTGAGGCAGCTCCCATATACCTGATGTTCAACAGAATAACCAATTTCAAAAAAATCCTCTATTTTAATAACTGGATCTAATGAGCATGAATTGTAGGATCTCCAAAACTCTATAACATCAGGAATGCTTTCCATACCAAGAGCAGAATTGCCATCAAAGGGAACTGTTCCATCAATAGTTCCGTGTATTTGCAACACTGGAGTAGGATGAGAAGGATCGCAACTATTAAATGTTTCACGACTCATTGAGCCTGTAACAGATGCTACTGCTGCTATTTTTGAGCTTAGATTACAAGCTAAGTGATAGCTCATAAATCCACCATTCGACATACCTGTAGAATATATTCTGTCTTGATTAATATTATATTTCTGAGAAATAAAGCCAATAATTGTATCTATAAAATCTACATCATCTACCGTGCTGCCTATAGTCCAACCTCCAGAATTCCAATGAGATGCACTTGAGGTTAAAGCTGTATTTAATGGTGCTCCTTGTGGGTGAATTAATATGAAATTATTTTCTTTGTTGTTTGCAAAATCTCTAAAGTCTCCATACTGCATCTGAGCTAAAGCATTGCTTCCATATCCGTGAAGATTAAATAATACAGAGCTTGAACCCTGAGCCTCAGGGTGAGGTTGATGTATATAGTAGTATCTAGATAAATTGCCATGAGTAAATTCGCATTTAAAAACCCTATCCTGATACTGTTCGCATTGTTCTCCATTATTATTATTTTGATTATTTCCTGAATTATTACCTGTATCTATAGGCGAACTGCTACTAGTTCCTCCGCCGCCACAAGAAGTAAGTATAAAAACCAAAATTAGAATTCTTAGCATGAGTTATAAGTTTGTGAACTAAATCTTAAGATAGCATTTAAAGAATTGTTAGATAAATTAAAAATATACAGAATTTATATATAAATGGTGCGGTACGCCGGTCTCGAACCGGCGGCCTTCTGCTTGGCAAGCAGACGCTCTACCAACTGAGCTAGTACCGCATTGGATGGGTAATATAACCTTTAAATTTTGTGCTTTCAAGCAGATATTATCTATAAATCCTATGGACTAAATAGCAATTAAGAAATTGAATTAATTAATCTTAATTTTTTTTATTTCTTTAAAACCAAACTCGTCTTGAGAAAGTAAAACAAGATACTCAGCCTTTACATTTAAGGGGATAGCAACCTTTAGCTCTTGATCAATATAACCACCAAAAACATGACTTTCCTCATGTCCTATATGATCTGCATGAATATAAAAAGGATTTCCCAAGCCTATAAGAAAAACTTGTTTACTTTCAGAATTCAAAATACTTAACACATATTTATCTTTACGAGTAACAGTACCAAAACGCTTAAATAATGTTTTGTTAGGCTTGGCTATATCTATATTTTTTATAAATATATTATCTGGATTGGCTATGATACTAAATATTCTAGCTTCTTTGTCAATTGAAATTTTTTCAATAGAAAATAATTTAGAGGGTTCGTTATTAACATCTGCATTTAATACGCTTACAGTTAATATCAATAAAATAAATACTTTGTTTACCATTTTGCCCAATTTATACCCCATGAAAAACCTAAAGGCCCATCCATATAACCATAATCAAAATCACTATATTCCGAAGGATTTGGTTCAGTTCGGAAGTCATTGCAAGCACCTTCTGCTTGATCATAGTCTGCGCACCAAATAAAATAAGATTGAAACAATCCCTCATAAAAATCAGTATTATCAAGAACATCATCGCTAGCAATTATAGTTCCAGTTAGATCAAAAGCTTTTGCTGTGTATATCTGAACTTCATTATTTGATGGCCTGTTAAAAGTGACGCTAGTTTGATTTTGCTTAGAGGTATCTTCAATACCATTTACATACCATTTCAATGTAATTTTAGAAGTATCGTAACTTGCATTAACTGTCATCTGCCATCCAGCATTATTTGATGTAAATCCAATATCAACATCATCAAAGGCATCATAAAAACCCTGATTTTGTATAGATCCTATAGCAAAACCTTCAACATTTACTGGCCCATATCCTCCGCTGCTGCAAGAGTCCATAATTGAACAAAATGTTGGCCTGTAATTATCAAATTCTCCATAATAATTACCTTCAAAAAGACCTACCTTGGAACATTCAGGATTTTTTCTTATAAAATTGCCCTCAGAATCCCATTCATTAGCAAGACAATCACAATCTAAACCGTCAACATACTCATCAGCATCTCTATCATAAATTCTTCCATCACTAGTGTTGTAACAGACTTTAATTTCTTGGCCCAGAACATTAAGTTGATCTTCTATATGATGATTCCATTTAACTAAAGATACTGTGGGTTCTGTGGTTGTATTAACATTCAAATCTGCATATGCACTTACATCTCTATCGTCATCTGTTCTGTACTCATCACCCATTTCACCATGAGCATGACCAAGCTCATGCATTAGCGTGGTGCTTGTTCGTTCTGGATCATTTTCTCTAATAGGTTGAATGTTTCTATTTCCCAAGTTGACTCCTCTACCCTCAATACGAGTAAGAGTCGATATTAAATGATCGCGATATCTATAATCAGGTAAAAAATCTGAAAATATATCCGTATCCATATCACCAATGCAATACACATCCTCATCCCAGTCATAACATCCAGTTCTAACGCCAAAAGGTGATGTTCCATCGGGATCAATTGGTTCAACTGACAAGATGGTAAAGTAATCTGGGTTAAAAAAACCAGATGCATCTGAATCATTAAGTTTATTGACTGAGGCAATAAGTGCTCTTCTGTATAAATCTATGTCAGATTGTCCGCTTAGAGAATCACCAACAAAAAGGTATGTTGTGCCAGCTAATGAATTTGGTCCACCTGATAAATAATAAATTTCATAGTCTTTAGATGTTTTATCTCCACCATCAAAACCATCTTCAGGGTCATCGTCTTGTTGAATAGTAATAGTTCTTTTATTGCTAGCAAACCAAGATTCAAAAGAAATTGAATTAAAATTTACTCCATCAGAAGCTCTTATCTCAGCAGTATAAAGACCGCCATTTTGTAAAGCAGATAAATCAAATGTTAGTTCACCATCTCCTTCAGTAGCAGTAGATTCATCAAGAACAAAAACTCCAGATATTGTCTCTGAACCAATAAGAATTTCGAAAGTTATTTCTTCTACTTGATTATCTTTATCTGAAACACTTACTTTAAAAGTCTGGGTAGAATCATATATAAGAGTATCTTTTGAATAATCTGTAAATGTTGTAAACGCTATTTCTGGCTCATCATTTACCGAATTAACTGTTATGTTTACAGTAGCACTTTTTGTAACATTTTTTTCAACAGCAGTTACAGAATACTCAAACTGATCAGAACCAAAAAAATCTGAATTTGGATTATAAAATATCCCTCCATCTGCAGATAGGGTAAGAGTTCCATTTGATGTAGATGAGGTTATGGAATAATTTAAAGTGACCGTTTCGTTGGCGGTTGCATTCAATGAACCACTATAGGATGTATCCTCATCTACTGAAAAAGATGTTAAACCAATAGATAAATTAAATGGTATTGGGGCTGGAGTTGGAGTAGAACTTCCGCCGCCACCGCCTCCGCATGAGCTTATGATAAATAATATAGATATAAAATATAATTTTTTCATTGTATTAATTGTATCATCAGCACAAAAAAAAGAGGGCTAAAAGCCCTCTTTTTATAAGAATATTAAATATTAGAAATTAGCTCTAAATCCAAATTTATATATTGGACCATGATCTTGTGATAAGAATAGCATTTCTGAATATCTTGCATGTAAACGTGTTGTTTCATCATTAATATTCATCATATCAAGAAAAACAGTGAAATTTTCGTTGACTCTGTATTGATATGTAGCATCTATTTGCAATCTTTCTTCAACATATAGAGGTTGCTCATAGTTTGCATAGCCAGCAACAGTTTCACCTCTGTAGTTGGCAGCAACTCTGAATGTATGTTTTTCATCTTCATAAAAAACAGAGAGATTACCTGCATCACCAAAACCTGGAAGTATAAATTGTGATTCGACATTATCTCTATCGATATCTACATCACCACCGGTGATTTTTGTATAGTTAAACTGCATACCGTAAGGAGTGCCTTCGAAAAGGTGCTGCAATGTTAACTCAAGACCAGAAACATCACCTTCTTCAAGATTCATAGGTTTTGTCATTGAAAATTGAGCTAATGGATCTGCTGAAGTAGAGTCTATATATCCAGGCTCACATCTCCACCATCCATCATAGTCACACTGACCATATGGGAAACCGTTACTTGTATCAACGCCTCTAGCATTAGCTAATGCAACCCACATAGCGTGGTGATTATCATTCATCCATGGTTGCGCCCATAAAGCTTGTTGAGATACGCAATGATTTGAACCCCACTCACCAGGGAAACCAGTATCAGGTCTGCCAGCATCAACCCATTCTTGTACACATGATCTAGCAGCCATAATAAGATCGCCATAAGCAGCATTTGTTAAACCATCAACATTCACACCAGAGGTTGTTGATGATGAAATGAAATCTGAAATTTCTTTTCTAAAAATATTTACAGCAACATAACTACCTTCTGCATAGTAATTTTCATATGCTAAATCATAGTTATTAGATTTAAGTGATTCAAGGTTTGGATTACCACCAGAAGCTGTTGGATTCCAGAAATCTGCACTACCATATTGCAGTCCAGATCTTTTATCTTGAAGGCTTGGTCTTGCGATAGTTTTACTTGCTGAAAATCTTAAAACTTCATTTTCACTTAGCGAGTATGAAGCAGCTATACTTGGAAGAACATCTTCTGTACTTCCATATCTAGGAGCATCAACAACACCTTGTGATGAAATATATACTAGACCTCCTGGATCTACCATAGTTACTCTAATTAAATCAGGTTTAGCTTCTAATGATGTTGAAACAGTATCTGATGTTTCATATCTAACACCAGCAATAATATTTAAAGGTTTACCTAAATATTCAGTTTCCATGTTGAACTGAATAAAAGCAGCATCTAATTCTTCTGAAACTCTTTCATTAATATCAATAGCACCAGGATCCATAGAACCACCTGCTGCAATGAAAGCAGCAATTGCAGCGTCTTTGTCAACTGCGAAATAATAAGGTGTACCTATTGGTGTATTAAATGCATCCATAAATCCATCTAAACTCGTCTTTTGAAATAAACCATCATTAAAGTCCTCAGCAGTTGGGGATAAAATAGACCTTGCTTCTTCAGACCTTCTATCATGGAATTTACTCAATGTTCTAGAGACACCGAAATCAACAGTTTTAACAAAACCATCATTTAGATTTATCCATTCTCCAATTAATTGATATTGATTCATATTATTTTTCTTGTATGCATCTCTAGCATAAGCATTCGAAATATAATAATCAGATGCATTGAACTCTGTATCATAAGCAAAGCTATTAATACCAGATGTACCTGCATTTGTATGAGTTACTTGGGCTTTTTTATCGGTTGACATACCCAATTCATTTGGCAATTCTGTACCATTTTTTAAAGCCACAGAGTGATGAGCATCAAAAGTAACAACTAATGAGTCACTTATAACAAATTCATTATTAATGCCGATTGATCTGTTAGCACTTTTTGTATCACCCCAAATTAACTGGTGATCATAAGCTCTATTTCCAACAACAACGTCAGTAAATACACCATTTTCATTGACTGTTCCTGAAGCAGTATCCCAGCCACCAAGCCAAGATCCAAACATTTGTCCAACAGAACTAAAATCTACTCCGCTGTAGGTATAGTCGATAGTTGAAACAACATTTTCAGAAAACATCCATTGGAATGTTAATTGTGCATTTTTTCTTAATCTATCATTATCTTTAATTTGATATGCTGTAGGTTCTTGATAGAAAGTTAGTCCATCAGCTCTTGTATTATTATTAGTAATACCAGCCTGGTTTGGAGTAACTCTGTTGTATCCTTCTATGGCTGCCATTTTTGATGGAATTAACCAGTTAGCTTCTCTAGTACCTTCTTCACGATTATTTCTATCTTGGTATGAACCTGAGAATGAAAATCCCCAGTTATCATTGTTGGTTGCATAAAGAACTGAAATTTCTGGAGTATCAGACTCTGTACTAGTAGTATCTTGAACATTGCCCACACTTAAGGAAATTTTAGTACCATCAATATTCAGTGGTTTAGTTGTTACCATATTTATAGTAGAACCAATACCACCTGAAGGTAATGAATTATTAGTTGATTTATATAGTTCAACAGCAGCAACTCCTGGTGAGGCAATATCACCGAAATTAAATGATCTTCCACCACCCCATTGACCTGGAACTGTTGGCATTTGACGACCATTTAAAGTAACTAAATTTAGCTCAGGTCCAAAACCTCTAACAGCTACACCTTCACCTTCTAAGTTACTTCTATCGATGCCTACGCCAGATACCCTGGCAAGTGACTCAGCAAGATTTCCATCAGGAAACTTACCAAAGTCTTCAGCTGTTATAGCTTCCATAACACCTACGTTATCTCTTTTGATTGCTATAGCATCAATTAAACTTGATCTTATACCAGTAGTTACAACTTCTTCAACTTCAGCATTTTCAGCTTCGTCTTCAGAGTCTTGAGCGATGGTATAAGTAGATAATGGTAATAACACCATTAATGATAATAAATATTTGTTCACGGATTTCCCCTTAAATATACAAAATAAGATGCATTTAAACCTCTTGAAAAAAAAATGTCAAGAAATTAATAAAACAATAAAAAAATGTAAATAATTTACATTTTTAAAATAAAAAAAGTAATAAAACAGCCTTAAGTAATAAGGCTGTTTTCAATAAAAAAATTGGTTTTAGTGGATACTATCTAGCTTTTTGGTCTAGACTCATTGACGACTAATTTTCTGCCCTCAATCTCAACATCATTCAAAGCTGAAATTGCAGCTTCTCCGCCATCACTCATTTCAACAAAACCAAAACCTCTAGAACGATTTGTCATTCTATCAGTGATAATTTTAGCTGAAGTAACAGATCCGTGCTCAGCAAAAAGGTTTTCTAGGTCTTGGTCGCTCATGCCCCAAGAAAGGTTTCCAACATATATATTCATAATATCCATTTAATAAAAAAAGAGTATCTTACATGAAAATTAAAGCTAAAAGTAAAATATTTTAATCTTCTATAAATTTTAGTGCTTGATCTCCGAATCTACTCCACCACTCGAGACCCATTAAATGAATTTTCTCAATATTTTCCTCTGAGTCATCATCGAGCATTTTATTAATTTTTCCAATCGGTGAGTTAATTCTTAAATAGTTTTTATCAATAATATGCGAAGCTATTTCGTTATGAATTTCTGAATCCAGCATCATACCCATTATGTCATTTCTTAACCAACCAACCCCACCCCATCTCGAAGAAGTTTCACCTTTTATTATTTGTTTATTAAGGCCTGTTCCAATACTTAAAACTCTAATATCTTTTGTATTGAAATAATCTCTGGCATGCGTAAATCCGAGTAAAGTTGGATTGTTTGTTACAACACTCCCATCTATCATCCACGAATCATCTTCCATTTGATATGTAGGAAAATACATTGGTGCTGCACTTGAGGCAGAAACTGCATCAACAAAAGTCACATTAGGAGTATTTAAAGTGGAATGAATTACATGAGATCTTTTTTCAATGTCGTAGCAAAGTGTTAGCAATGGCTTAGCTGAATCGCCAAGAGTCTTGTTTGAAAAAATTTCTTTTAAAACTTTTACTCTTCCTTTTGCTTCATATCTAGGTCTCGCTTGAATAAGAGATGCCTGATCCCAAAAAAAAGAGGTTTCCATTATTTTGTCTGTATATTCTTTAGACCAGTATTGTTTTAACTTATCAGCAGACATTTGCGCATGAGCCAAGCAAGCAGCATTAAAAGCTCCAGCGCTAGTGCCAACAAACATATCAAAAATATCAGATATTTTTCTTCCACTTGCAGCTTCAAGTTTTTTTAAAAAAACAACTCCAGCAATAGCCCTCACACCCCCACCATCAAAAGAAATAATTTTTTTTGTCTCTTTGGTTTGATTAAATATATTAGAAAAAATATTCATATAAATTATTGTATCTTATAAATAAAACATAAAGAAAAAGGGGCTATGTAGCCCCTTTTTTTTGACAAATCTAAAAATATTAATTTTTTATACCTGATGTAGCATCTGAATTAGCAACTTCATTTGAAACATTCTTGAATATCGTGCAGCTACCCTTTGCTGTATTTAATGTAAATGCAGCGCAAGAATTCCTTGATTCGCATAGTGCCTGACATGACTCCACATTTCTAAATTTTTTAGTAGTTTTTACTGTAGCAATTTTGCCTTTAAAAGTAATACTTTCTTTTGCTTTAAAGCTCATATCTGCAGCTATAGATGGTAATGCAATCAGCATGAAACTAAAGGTTAGTAGTTTTGTAAATTTGTTCATATATATTCCTTTTTTTAAAATATGTTGGGTTAATAATGTTTACAGTGTAAACATTTAGCCCGAAGAATACTTTATAATGTTTACACTGTAAACATTTAGCTGATACATAAGTATATAAATTTAATTGATAATATTTATATCTAAAAGCTTGCTAGCTTCTTGAATACTGCCTGCGTTTATTACATTGATATAACCAGCCTCAATAAGTATCTTAGCTGCTTTACCTGATCTATTACCACTTCTGCAATAAAGAAAAATCTCCTCATTCTTTGGTAAAAGTGATTCTATGTTTGTTATATTTTGCCACTCAATATTAATAGCTGATTCTAAATAACCACTCTTCCATTCTTCGGGAGTTCTTACATCAATAACAGTCAATGAATATGAGTATATTGAAGAGGTTAAAAGAATTGTTTTGATAATTAAATTCATCTAGCTCCAATCTTCAAGAATAATATCTGAAGCCTTTTCTCCAATCATAATGGTGGGTGCATTAGTATTGCCGCCAACAAGCGTAGGCATTATGGATGCATCTACCACTCTTAATCCATCCATTTTATGGACCTTTAATCTCTCATCAACTACTGCCATTTTATCTTGACCCATCATGCATGTTCCAACGGGATGATAGACGGTGTCGGCCTCTTCTCTAATTGCCTGTTCAATATCTTTATCATCATCTAAATCAATTGGTCTATGCACGTGCTTGCTTGTATATTTAGATAATGGTGGTTTATTCATAATCTTCATCATTTTTTTATAGCCTTCAACCATATCTTTCATATCATCTGGGTGTGATAAAAATTTTGGATCTATTTTTGGGTCATCTGAAGGGCTGGGTGAATTAAGAGTGACTTCACCTCTTGATTTTGGTCTTAATAGACAAGTATGGCAGCTGATACCAGTTCCCCATAATTGCTGTCGACCATGATCTACAATCATTCCAGGTGCAAAATGAAGCTGAATATCTGGAACGGGTATATCATTTCTAGATCTAATAAATCCCCCAGCCTCAGCTACTGTCGATGTAAATAGCCCAGTTTTAGTAAGAAAATATTTCAGTATTTCATATGGGAATTTAAAAAATATCGTCCCAAGAGAAAAGCCAATAAGGTTAACAGATTTATGCTTATGAACAGATAGGTAATCTATATGATCTTGAAGGTTTTTTCCAACACCAGGAAGATCAATCTTATGTTCAATTCCGTGTTTTGTTATCTCATCACTTGGACCAATACCAGACCTTAATAGTATTTGAGGAGAGCCAAAAGCACCTGAGGAAAGAAGAACCTCCTTAGTAGCTTGTATCGAAAACTCTTCACCTTCTTCATTTATACAAAGAACGCCTGTAGCTTTATTTCCCTCAACCAGTATTTTGTTAACATTAGTATCTGTGAGTACTGTTAAGTTATTCCTATCCAAAATGGGCACCAGATAGGCTTTAGCTGCACTGCATCTCTTGCCATCTTTTTGAGTTGTCTGGTAATAACCAATCCCCTCTTGGCTTTCACCATTAAAGTCTTCGTTGTAACCAAAAACTGATGCGCCAGTTTTTACAAAGTCATCTACAAATTTATTTTTGTGTCGTATCTTTGTTACATTTAACGGGCCGTTTTGGCCATGAAAATCATTATCAAAGACCTCATTGTGTTCCGCTTTTTTAAAATAAGGCAAAACCTCATCATAAGACCATCCTTCGTTTCCAAGTTCTGCCCAGTGATCATAATCCCACTTATGGCCTCTTACATATAACATTGCATTAATTGAACTTGATCCTCCTAAAGTCTTACCTCTAGGCTGATAGCCTCTTCTATGCTCTTCTGTTTGCGATTCAACCTCATGCAATCCTCCAGCTGAATCAACAACCTCTGAAGCAGTTTCAGTCAATGTAACTTTTTCAAATTCTTTTTGAGGTTCGGTATTATAGTTCCAGCTATATTTACTGCCCTCACCTAAAAACGCAAACCCAAGTGGCACATGCAATCTCATATCGGAATCTTTTGATCCAGCCTCAATAAGACAAACATTAAAATTTGGATTAGCGCTAAGCCTGTTAGCTAACACACAGCCTGCGGAACCGGCTCCTAAAATAACAAAATCATAACTCTTCATTTTATAAATACTCTTATTAATCGTTTATAGAGTTTATGATTTCAATAACAAACTGTAAACTTATATGTAAAGAAAAATTTGGTTACATTGTGAGTATTTATAATAGTTTTATCGTATTTTGGGTTTTTGTAGGCGTTATTACCTTCGTATACCTATTTTTTGTAAGCGCTCCTTACGGAAGACATATTAGAAAGGGATGGGGTAGAAATATCTCAGCAAGAGCTGGTTGGGTAATAATGGAATCGCCCTGCGTTATTATTATGTCTATTTACGCATTTATTGTTAGAGATAATCTAGAAACTTTGCATATAATATTTTTATCGCTTTGGTTGCTGCACTATATTCATAGATCTTTTATTTATCCATTTGTTATCGATATGACAAATCCAAAGATGCCAATAAGCATTGCCAGCTCAGCATTCTTTTTTAATATTGTTAATGTAAATCTTCAGGCATTTGGTATTTATTATTTCACTGAATATTCTCAAGACTGGATAAATAGCGATATATTCTATATTGGTTTGATTGTCTTTTTTACTGGAATGTATATCAACATAAAATCTGATTACTTGATCATTTCATTAAGGAAAAATAAAGGCCCAGGCTATCATCTGCCAACAAAATTTCTACATAAATATATCTCCTCTCCCAATTACTTTGGTGAGATAATTGAGTGGCTTGGATGGGCTATTTTAACCTGGAGCATTTCAGGAGCTGTATTTGCTCTTTGGACTATAGCTAATTTATTTCCCAGAGCACTTGCGCATCACAAATGGTATAAAAATAAATTTGATGATTACCCAAGCAATAGAAAAGCTATAATTCCTGGAATTATTTAAGCATTCCTAATTCTTTCATTTGATTTGCAATTTCAACAATTGATTCTTCTGCTGGTCTTGGACTCCAGCCTAAAATATCTTTTGCCTTAGAGGTATGCTTTACGCTTCTTAATCTGCCAAGATAAGGCAGTGTAAGTTTTAACTCTTTACTAAAGTTAGCCATGAGTTTTGCAAGCCAAACTGGAATTCCTATAGTGGGTGCTTTTTCAAAACCGTTTTCTCTTAAAAGCTTTGCTACATCTTTATACCATAAATCTTTTTCAGCTAATGCAAATCTTTGTCCGTTTGAAGCTGGGGTTTGCATAGCTAGAATGTGAGCTGCTGCTACATCCTTTACATCTACATATCCAAACATAAGAGGAACAGCAACTGGCATTTTACCGCTAGCTACCATTTGAACTGCTTTGTTAGATTCACCGATATCGCCAGACAAAGATGCTCCCACAACAAGAGCAGGATTTATTACAGCCAATTCAAAAGGATGGCCTTCATTTTCTACAAAATCCCATGCAGCTCTTTCTGCCAAAGTCTTGCTTTTTGAATAATGGCTTATTTTGGGATTTTCTGGATCAGACCAATCACTTTCATCATAGTAGCTTTTTTTCTCCATAGTATCGAAGATTGCAGCAACAGATGATGTGAGAACAACCTTTTTTATATTATGCTTTTTAGCAAACGTTAGTGCTCTATTGACTCCAGCAACTGCAGGCTTTACAAAAAAATCTTCATTATGATTTTCAAGAGCAATTGGCGAAGCAACATGAAGTAGATAGTCGCATCCAGACATACCCTCATCCCAGCCATCATCTTCTGTTAAATTGAAAGTAAATAAATTTAAGTTCTCAGTAGAAGTATTATGCTTTTGTAATGCTTCAATTATTTCATTTTTTCTATCAGGAGACCTGACAGAACCATTTACTGCATATCCCTGATTTAAGAGTTGATGAATGCAATGCAGGCCGATAAATCCTGTTGCTCCAGTTACTAAAACTTTTTCCATTCTTGATTAACCTTATTAAATAGATAGTTAATAACTATATATATAAATTTAGAAAAAAGCCAAGAGTGAAGATTGATCTATGATTCAACGTGAAACAATTTATTGTATATCTTCCATTCGTCGTCTACTTTTAGTAAAGACAAGGTATCAAGGAATACCATTCCCAGATATCCATCTCTAACTTTTGCAGATGCTGTTGAGCCATTAATCTCACATGAAACAATTTCTAATAAAACTTCATCATTATTTTCCTTTGGTGAAGGCTGTTGTGAACCAACAAAATCAGCAAATTCAGAAAGATTCATCTCATGCAAACCATCAGGCAAGTATCCACTTACCATTGCAGCATCATGAAATGATGCCCTAACTTTGTCAGTATCTGATTCATATAAACTATCAAAATATAGTTGAATACATGCTTCTATTTTTGTTTTATCGTCCATCTCTAACTCTCCACAAAATTAATATTATTTAATATCAACAATTTTTTTCATGTGTAATCTAGTTTCTGCTAAAAGATCACTCATGTATTCTTGGAATGAAATAATCTTTCCGTCTTTCATTTTCATTACCATTACATAATTATTATTATAATCACCATTAATGGCTGTTGCTTCTCCTTCGACTGTATAGACAACCCAGTCTTTATCAGCAATTCTATTGGTAATATTGATAACTATTCCATTAGGAAGGACTTCTGGTATTACTTTTCCTAGCCAAACAGACTCATAAGTCTCTTTGTTATATTTTTGACATATCTCACAAATTCCCATGAATTCAAACTGGAAATCTTCATGCAAAAGATCCATTGAAACTTTAGGATTCGTTAATATGTTTTCCCAAAAAGTATCAACGACTTTGATATTATTTTCTTCTTCGCTGCCATGACCTCCAGCCATGACACCAAAGGTTGATATGATTAATGCAAGATTAAGGGCGATTTGTTTTTTCATTATTGATTCCTTTTAGTTTGATGAAAAGTTAGGCATAAATTCTTTATCAGCAGACCAATATAAGGTGTATCCGTTATATAAATCTACTTGCTCACCGCAAGAGGCGAACTCGCTGAATAATGGAAACATTTTTTCTCTAACGTTAGATTCAAATGAAGCAGTAGCTTTAGTCATTGATTCGTTACTGTTGGTAAAATTCATCCATAAAAAGCTAGATGGATCTTCATGAAAAAAATAATTACCTAAATGATATGAGGTATCTGCATAATCTGATTCTGCAACTGCATCTCTGAAACCTGGTAAGAATGCTATTGCATCCTCTTTTGAGTATCCGCTATTTAGCTCACAGACATAAACTTCGGTATAAAAATAACCTGACTCAGGCAGTTCTCCATATGTAGCAGATGGAATTGGGAAAACGCTATCAAAAGCATTTCTAGACTCACCATCGCATTGTAAGACAGATGCGTATTTCTCCTGCCAAGCAAGTGCATCTTCATTATCAGCCCACTCTTCCCATGCTGCATCAGCTGCTTCTTCCGATGTCCATTGGATTTCCCACCATCCTGTATCTCCAACTGAATTAGTATCAACAGCTGGGGCATAACCCCATACACCCTGAAGTTCTTCAGCAGTTAAGAGTTTTTGCCATTCAGCAATCATAGCTGTCATATTTTCTGAGTTAAAGTCAGGACCAGCCTCGCATGGCATAAATTCAGTAAAATAAGTAGTATCCAGAGGATCAGAAACTTGCTCAGCAGCTTCTTCCATTGAACAACTCACTATAAATATGACTGGAAGTATTAATGTAATTTATTTTTTCATGTTTTCCCCTATTTTTTAATAGCTTGAATTTATTCTCTCATCTAGAATTATTAAGTCAAATAAAAATAAGATATAGAAAATATGTATAAAAAATAAAGTATGGGTATAAAAAAAGAGAGCTAAAAGCTCTCTTTTTTATTTAAACCTTACAAGTAGTAAGGAAAAAAAACATCCTTTTTAGGCTGCGACTTATGCTCAGTTTTATTTTGAGTACGTAAGTTGTAGTTAAGTTTATTAATTGCGATTTGCAACATAACAGGACTACCTAGTTTAGGCGTGTTTATTTTTTTCTGAATGTTTAAAGCATTCATAACATCTCCTTTTAAAAAGATGCGTTCCTTCGGTATCATTACCTACTTCCGTCTCTTTCGAGATGAACGATGATAATGCGTTCCTTCGTCTTGCGACTACTTCCGTCCCCTCGCGGGATGAACGTTTAATTAAATATTAGCAAAAAAATATTTTATATTCAATTTTTATATATAAATAGTAGTTTAAAAAATGATATGATAAATTTTTATAACAGGGGGTGTGATTGGGAAAAAAAATTTCACTTGATGATAAGTATGTAAAAAAAACAGGAAGAATTTATATCAACGGAGTACAGTCGCTTGTCCGTCTTCCATTAATTCAAAAACATAGAGATTTAAAAAAAAATTTAAACACTGCTGGATTTATATCAGGGTATCCGGGCTCCCCTCTTGGTGGATATGATTTAGAACTCATAAAGGCTAAAAAATATTTAACTGAAAATGAAATAGAGCATTTTCAAGCAATAAATGAGGAAATTGCAGCAACTTCAGTTTGGGGAAGCCAGCAAATTGAATATAAAAATAAAAATAAAAAAGATGGAGTCTTTGGTATTTGGTATGGTAAAGGTCCAGGAGTCGATAGATCACTGGATGCATTTAAGCATGCTAATGCTGCTGGATCATCGCAACATGGTGGAGTCCTTGCTATAGCTGGTGATGATCATGGCTGTAAGTCTTCAACCATACCTCATCAATCAGATCATAATTTCATAAGTGCATTCATACCATACCTATACCCTGCTGGTATTGATGACATCATTTCTTATGGTCTATTAGGTTTTGCAATAAGTAGATATAGCGGTTGCTGGGTTGGAATGAAAATTGTTTCTGATGTCGCTGAATCAGCAAAAACCTATGATACATCTAATGAAAATCAAAAGATCATCATCCCATCTAATGATGAGCTGCTTGAGTATGCTGATTTAAATAGAAATATTACTTTTATTGAAACGCCAAGAGAGTTAGATTTTAAACTTCAGAGAGTAAAGGGATTTGCTGCACAGGTTTTTGGTCATAAAAATAATATTGATCAGGTGAAATGGCCAAATATAAACTCAAAAATTGGAATCATTAGTTCAGGAAAATCATATAACGATGTTAGAGAAGCCCTCAGGTGGCTGGGCATTGATAAAGTTAAAGCTAAAGAGTTGGGTATCTGTTTGTATAAAATTGGTATGCCGTGGCCACTAGAGCCAAATGGAGTGCGCTCATTTTGTGAGGGTCTTGATAAAGTTTTAGTTGTAGAAGAAAAGAGAGAGTTGATAGAGCATCAAATTAAATGGCAGCTTTATAACTGGAATGAAAAAGTTAGACCTGAAGTTACTGGTAAGCAGGATGAAAATGGCAAATGGCAACTGCCTCCTGAAAACGATTTACCACTAGCTACAATAGTTGAAGTTCTTGCAAATCAAATTTATAAAGTTACTGGGGCATCTGAGTTACTGGAAAGTTTAGATTGGTTTAAAAGAAGAAATCTTAAAAAATCATTTCAACAAGCACCTGTTGATAGAAAAGCATATTTTTGTTCTGGCTGTCCTCATAATTCTTCAACAATGATTCCTGAGGGGTCATCAGCCTTAGCTGGAATTGGCTGCCATTACATGGCAGTAAATATGGATAGGAATACAGACCTATATACACAAATGGGAGGCGAAGGTACTCCATGGATTGGTCAATCAAAATATATTGAAGGTGAGCATATATTTGCGAACCTAGGCGATGGGACTTATAAGCACTCAGGATCCTTGGCTATAAGAGCCTGTGTGGATGCTAAAGTAAATATTACATTTAAAATTCTCTACAACGATGCTGTTGCTATGACAGGAGGACAAGTACTTGGCGATAACTGGAGCACAGTCCAAATTGCAAAACAAGTATTATCTGAGGGCGTTAATAAGGTTGTTATATTAACTGAAAATTTAAAAGCATATAAAAATTCTATTCTTCCCAAAGAGGTAGAGTTAAAACACAGAGATCATCTACAAAATATACAAAAGAAACTTCAGTTAATGACAGGAGTAACAGTTCTTATATACGATCAAGGATGTGCTGCAGAGAAAAGAAGAAAAAGAAAAAGGGGTATTATTGAAGATCCCCTTCAAAAAATACTTATAAATCCTGAGGTTTGTGAAGGTTGTGGTGATTGCTCTGTTCAGTCTAATTGCATGTCAGTTGAGCCATTGGATACAAAACTTGGAAGGAAGAGAAAAATAAATCAATCAACCTGTAATAAAGATTACAGCTGTATTAAAGGTTTTTGTCCTTCATTTTTTTCCATAGAATCTGATGATATCAAACACATTCAGAAACCTCTTCTTGAGTTTAATCTACCTGATCCAAAAAAAATAATTAATGAAGAAATAACTAATATCATTTTAACTGGTATTGGAGGTACTGGAGTTCTAACTATTTCAGCTATTTTGGGTATGGCAGCAAATATTGAAAATAAAAAAGCCACCACTCTTGATATGACAGGTCTCTCCCAAAAAGGAGGAGCTGTATGGGCCTACATAAAACTTTATACCGATAAGAAAAAACCCTACAGTCATAAAATTACTCCTGGGATGTCAGATGTTCTTTTAGCATGCGATCAGGTTGTGGCAACCAAAGATGAAATACAAGAAGTATTATCAACAAAAAGAACCTATGCTGTAATTAATTCTAATTCAGCGCCGGTTGCTGATTTTATAAAAAATACAGATATTGATTTTAAGGCTGATGAAGTCAGAGATCTGATCAAGAACACTACCAAAGAAATTGCAGTTGAATTAGATTCAATTCAACTTTCTTATAAGTTTTTTGGCAATACGATTAATGCGAATATGATCCAACTAGGTGCTGCATATCAAGCTGGCCTGATTCCTCTTAAAGATAAATCAATAATTGGATCAATAAATCTTAATAAGTGGGGTGCTGAAAATAATATCAAGGCATTTAATCTTGGAAGATTGCTAATTCATGATCCAAATAATCCTATTTTTATAGAAAATAAGAATCCTGTTAAGCAGATCACTATTGATGAATTGCAAGAAGAAATTGCTAATTACTCAAAAGAATCTATAAAAGATTTTATTCGTATAAAGAGCACTCTAGACAAAAAATATAGTCTTGATGAAAAAATATCTGTTGAAACCCTCAGAGAGTACGGCAGAATTTGTCTAATTAAAGATGAATATAGGGTTGCCAGCATGCACCTAAAAAATTATAAAAAAATTGTGAATGAGGAATTTAGTTCTTGGAATAAACTAAGTTTTTATCTGGCTCCTCCGATACTTTCATTTATAAAAGATAAAAAAACAAATAACCCAAAAAAATTTAAAATTCCTGGATACGTAGCAATTCCATTATTTTTTATACTAGATAAATTATCTTTTCTTAGAGGAACTTTATTAGACGTATTTAGATTTAGTAAAGAGAGACAGAACGATTATGAGCATAAAAGAATATTTGAAGAAAGATTTTTTGATATTGTTGAAAATTCAAAACAAGAATCTGAATTATTTCATCTTATAGAGGCTTCTAAAAAAGTTAAAGGATACGGCTCTATAAGAGAGCGTAATTTAAATATTTTTAAAGAGAATTTGCAGAATGCAGCAATTAACTTTACTAAGATCTAATGTAGGTACATTATTTTCGTAAGACATAAAAAAAAGCCCACTATTGTGGGCTTCTTAGTAAATTGGCATCCCGTAGGGGATTCTTAATTAAGAATTTCTCTAGCTTATTCTAATCCTAATTTGAGATTTGCAGGCACTGCAACATCCATTATTTTTGGGTCTGATAGCTTTAAATTATTCATATGATTTATGAAATCATCTTTTTTTGTGAGTAATAACCTTGGATTATTATTTTTTTCTTCATCGATAGTTGATGAAGTCATGCCTCTATAATCATGTCCAGGATAAACAATTGTATTTGGGGGTAAAGTTAGCAGTTTTTGGTGCAAACTTTCATAAAGATTATCAGCGGACCCATTTTGAAAATCTGTTCTACCTGTTCCTCTAATTAAGAGCGTATCACCAGTAAATATCCACCCAGGATTCTTAAAATAAAAACAATAAGAATCATTGGTGTGACCGGGTGTAAATAAACATTTGAACTTAAGTCCATTTAGCTCCAAAACAGCCCCATCTTCAAAATTAAAGCTTCCACAACAAGCAGCTGACTCTATAGGTGAGCCCACCTCACAAGCTTTCTTTTGTTGTAATAAACCTGAACCAGTAATATGATCGGCATGAACATGAGTATCTAAGACCATTTTTAAAGATAACCCTAACTCATCTAGAAGATTAATATACTGAGGAACATTTTCCTTAACTGGATCGATAATTAATGCATGATCGTTCGAACCAATTATATATGTATAGGTTGATGAATTATGATCAAATAATTGTCTAATCAGCAGTTTCAATTTGACCTCCAGCTTTAACCCAATCCGTAAATCCGCCTAAATTATATATATTTATATATCCAGCTTCGTTTAAACATTTACCAGCAAGAGCTGCCCTATTTCCACTTTCACAGTAAACTACGATGGGTTGCTCAGCTTTAACTTCTTTACCAAGCTTCATGGTAGTCTCTATTACTCCTTTTGGAATATTTAATGCTCCTTTAACTTTGCCAGATTTTTTTACCTCATCAAGTTCACGCACATCGATAATGTAGTAATCTTCAATATTATTTAGGATTTCTTCTGGCATAATAGGTTTGATTATTTCGTGTGCCTCTTGAATTAATTTTTTAAGTTTATTATCCATAGTAAGATTATATTACTTTATATTTGAGATAGGATTTAAAGATTATTTGTCAAAATAAAAAGTCCTCTATAATTAGGAGAAAATTATGAATATATTTCTTACACCAATTTTTATAAGTATTCTTTCTCTTTTTTATATCTTTCTTGCTATGCGAGTGGGTTATATGAGAGGAAGTCCTGTAATGAAATTATTCTTTAAGATGGATGAAGAAGTTTCAGAAGAGAAGCTTAATAGAAATATAAGAGCTCATGGTAACTTTTCAGAATATGTTCCTTTATATTTGTTGTTGCTTTTGGTCTCTGAGTTAGTTGGAGTTACTTCATACCATTATATGCTTATTGCATCCTTAATATTTACTTATGGAAGAGTTGCTCATGCAATATGTTTTGCTTTTTTTGATTACAATCCTTTTCTAAGAATCACGGGCATGTTAACAACTTATGTTGGAATAGTGATGCTTTGTCTAAAGCTAATAAGTTTTTATATATAAAACTATCTAGTTAATACCATAAAACCTCTCAAAATATTCAACCACTAGATATATATACGGGGTACCCGGCTGGTACTCCTGCCCCGTGGACACATTTTTACAATACATGGAAACATTTGTGGAAACATGCATTTTTTGAGAA
>ERZ651776.1779-NODE-1779-length-25051-cov-3.430047_pt1 | contig 25051 bp, 18 predicted proteins | sample MGYA00514761_ERZ651776 | MGnify/ENA metagenome assembly ERZ651776 | reverse complement strand
GTTGAGTGGCTTGGTTGATATCTGATCCACTTCCACCACCTGCTCCTGTAGATATGTCATCTTTTCCAATATTGATTAATTCGGACTTTTTTACGATTCCATACTTCTCCGAAAAAGACCAAGAATATCGAAAAATTAAATCTAAGTCGTGATTCACTTCTTCAAAAACTAGTTTGTTACCTTCTCTGTTTTTGTATAAGTTGCTGGTTGTATTATAAAAACCTTCTAGTTGACCATTAAAGGGCTGCCATACTTTAATACCACCTTCTGTTTGCACGCGAATGATAGTTTTTGAGCCCGTAATTCCTGCGGAATCCGTTATTTTATCATCTGTATAATATGGGAAAAATGCGCTATCGGGGTTAATTCTTCCAGCCGTTAGAGCGCCATTGCTCGATATAAACATCCAATGGTTATTTGCACTTACAACCGTCATGAAAAACGCACGCATTTTATTAAAGTTTCTGATTACAAAGTATTCTCCGTCATTCAGTGTAGTGTATTCACCTACTATTTCTGGGTTTAACTCCTCCATTCTAATTTGCTTTTTTCAGTATTGATTTTCCCTTAACTACAATAGTTTGTAAAGCCCTCCCTTCAATTTCTATTATCTGAGACTGTGATCCTATTTTTAAATTGAAAGCAAGTGGATCATTCTGTTCATTTAAAACAGCAACAGCTATACTTCCATCAGAATTTTCAACAGCGGTAACCAAAATGTCGTTTGAAGTTGAAATACTTTCTACTCTTATTGAATTAGGTCGGAAATATTTGCTAAAATGAGCCATTACATAATACAAAGGCGTAAAATAAACTTCATCTTTTTCTGGATCGGCTATTACTGGAGCTATGCACCAATTTTTTGCCCAATTTGGACCTCCTTTCCTATCCAAAACCATATTCCAATCTACCCAACCTTCTACCCAGTTATTCATACAACCTATTATATCGCGGGCATACCTGTATGTAGGAACATATTTAGGGTGATTTGGTTTATCTTCTTCAGTTGCCCAATCCCAACCCCAATCAGTTGCTTCTTTTTTCCAGTACCACTCATCGTTTTTCCACTTAGGAATTTCTGCATCAATACAGCCCTCTGTTTGAATAATATGTTTTTGTGGTGCATATGCATGTGTTTGCTGCAAAGACTGCGGAAACCAATCAACTGTGCTAGAATACCAATGAACTGCTGTTCCGTAAATATATGGTTCTAAAATACTATCTGTTAATAAAATTGAAGACCACACATTTAATTCTTCTCCTCTATTTTGATCATAAACCAACAATTCAGTTTCTAGCTTATTCTTCTCTAAGGTTGGGCCCAAATGGCTTTTTATAAAACTGGCCATTTCTTGAGGTGTATAGTGCATGCTTTCCCAATTCCCTCCATTTCCTAGTGGTTCATTTTCTATTGTTAAAGCCCAAATTGGTATTCCTACTTTTTTATATTCATCAATATACTTTACCAAATAATTTGCCCAAGTTGGATAATATACAGGAAGTAACTTCCCTCCTTTCCATTTGTTATTATCCTTCATCCAAGGTGGCGCCGTCCATGGAGAAGAAATGATTTTAAACCCTTCTTTAGAAATAGCTTGGGCCTCTTTTATCATTGGAATCAGGTAGTTCTTATCTCGAGAGAGGTCGAAATAAATCAGTTGGGTATCATTTGCTACAGAATCGTAAGAGTAGCTGCTCAGAGAAAAGTCACAGGAATTTATATGAGTTCTAGTCAAGGAATAATTAGCACCAGTATCTGAAAAATAGGCATTCATTATTTTATCCCTGTTGGCTTTACTCAATTGATTTAGAATAGATGCTGAAGATTCAGTAAAAGCTGCACCTATACCTGTTATGACTTGAAATTTTTTATTTGGATTTATTTGAATAATATGTTCCGGCTTGTTTTCCAATTTGGACAAACTTTTCTCAGTCAGCTTGTCTCCACTGGCGCTCGTTTGAAATATTCGAATATCTAAATCTTGATCAGGCTTCGAATTGCATGCAATGAGCGTAAAGGATATGAGTAATAATCTAAAGATCAAGACTATCTTTTTTCAAAAACTCTTACGTAATCAATAATATACTCTTGACTAACCATAGATTGATCAACACCTTTTAGACCTCCCCAGCCACCGCCAATAGCTAAGTTTAGAATAATATTCTGTGACTGGTGAAATGGCCATTCTTGGTCATTTGCGTTTTTATCATAAGTATAATAATGAACTCCATCTACAAAACCCTTGATTTCATTTGGATACCATTCTACAGAATAGATATGAAATTTCATATTCATACTATCCATCTCTATCTCGCTTCCAATTTGATTATTCTGCTTGAAGTAATAAGCTCTAGTGTGACAAGTTGCATGATTTATTCCTTTTTCTGTAGTATCATTTATTTCATAACCGACACACTCAAGAACATCAATTTCACCACAATACGGCCAAGAAATTTCGTCCCGATAGGCATCTCCAAGTAACCAACCAGCTGCCCAGGTGCCACGAGCTAAAGGCACTTTTGCTCTAAACTCTACTTTCCCATATTTAAATGCAACCTTTCCCTGTGTAGTCAATCTTGCAGAAGTCCATGTTGAATCTTTAAGATCTTTGATTGCCGTTATTACAAGATTTCCATCTTCAATTTTAGCGTTTTCTAATTTATCGGTAGTATAGTACTGCAGTTCATTATTCCCCCAACCCCAATTTCCAATATTATAGGACCATTTGGTAGTATCTGGTAGGCCTGTACTTTCAAATTCATCGGACCATACCAATTCCCATTTTTCTCCTTGAGTATTTTGAATTAGAGTGTCTTTTGTAACCTGAATAGTTTGAATTAATTCTAATACCAAACTATCAATTTGTACATTGATTGATTTGTGTAATCGCATTTTATGTTCTCCGGTTGCTAAAGGCGAACCGTCAATACAATCTGATGAATTTTCCTCTATTTTCAAACTTCCTGTAACATTATACTCCCGCTGATCCTTATTATCAATATAATCTTCGATCCATAATTCACCTCTTCCTTTGGAGCCAAAAACACAAATCTTATATCTTCCGGTTATGTGAATAGTTGCTATGAAATTTTGAGTTTCACTCTTAAGATTGGAACTATCAAACACAACTACAATTCTTTTCTCTGAAAGATCTTCATTTTGAACATCAATCTCAAGCGCTTTATTCGTATTGCAACCGACCATAGCAAGCCAAACAATTGACCCGAAAATTATTTCTTTCATAATTATCTATTTTACAAGCTGAGCCTCAATTTCTTCTAATGATTTACCTTTTGTTTCAGGTATTACCTTGAGAATAAACACAAACCCCACCGCTGCAAATATTCCATAAATCAAAAAAGTCACATCACTTCCGAGAACCTCTAACTCCCACGGGAATACCCACTGAACAATGAAGCTAACTCCCGAATTGATTAAACCGACAAATGAAATGGCGATGCCTCTTATGTAATTTGGAAATAACTCAGAAAATAACACCCACATAACAGGCCCGATAGAAAATGCGAAGGAGGCTACAAATCCTAAAATCGCAAATAATATTAGCATCGAATTCATGGAAACTGCGGTTTTCAATAACACTTCTTTATTCGCTTCAAATTCTTCTTTGCCTAGATTATCAATAAGCGCAACTTTAAATTCACTTTCAGATTCATAAGTAATATTGTTCAATGATTCTAATGCACCAATTTCCATTTTTGAAGATAATTGATACATTTTTTCTGGCGTAAGTTGGTAGGTTGCCGAATTAAATTCGAAAGCCAATAAAAACATAGAAAGTGCAATACCCGCAACTCCAACACTTAACAAAGGTTTACGTCCCAGCTTATCGATAAAGTACATAGCTAATAACGTGAAAACTAGATTTACAATACCAACTAAAATAGCCTGCATAAAAGAAGCATCCGTTCCTATTCCTGATTGTTCAAAAATCATTGGAGCATAGAAAAACACAGAATTGATTCCAGTTATTTGCTGAAGTACTGCCACCACAATGCCAATAGTTAAAACAAGGCGCATTGCGGGTTTAAATAAATCTGAAATTTTACCTTCTTTTTTAACTTCGGAATTGTTATTCTTTTCAATCATTTGAGCAATAACTTCTTCAGTGTCCTTTTCAGAATTAAAGCGAGACATTACTTCTTTTGCTTTTTCAAATTCTCCTTTCAGAATTAACCAACGTGGGCTCTTTGGAACAAAAAATAAACCTAAGTAATAGAGAATAGCAGGTATAGCTTCAAGACCAAGCATCCAACGCCAATTGTATTGATTAAAACCAAGAGATTGGGCCCAGCTAGCATCTGATTTTGCAAATTGAAGAATAAGGTAATTGGTAAAAAATGCTAAGGATATTCCAATTACGATGTTCAATTGATTATATGATACTAGTCTACCTCTAATTCTAGGCGGTGCCATTTCAGCAATATACATGGGGGCCAATATGAGAGAGGCTCCAACACCAAAACCGCCAACCATTCGAGCTACAACTAGCCAAATAAATGAAGGTGCCAAAGCGGACCCAATTGCCGAAAGAGTATATAAAATGGCCGCATATCGCAGTATAGCCCTTCTTCCATATCGATCACTCAAAGGTCCAGCAACCATCATCGCTAAAGTTGCAGTAAGAGTAAGTGAAGCTACGGCCCAGCCTAATTCTAGTTTTGTAAGTGCAAATTCCACCTCAATAAACTGAATCACACCTGATATTACTGAAGCATCGAAACCCATTAATAGACCGCCAAGGGCAACAATCAAAGCGATTTGAACTAAAATTCTGTTTTTTTGTTTCATAATATTTCGTTTTCTATAACTTCAATAGGTGGACTTAAACAATAACGCATCATAGAGTCAAGGTTTCCATTGTAGCTTTTAAGGATTTTTTTACCATTCCGTTTAAGACCGTTTAACTTTCCTTCTTCAATTTGGTCCCACAAAATATATTTCGCTTTACTTTCTATGTCAATCCACCCAAAATGATTTTCTGAACCACTAGTATTCTTGGCATCTTTCCATGGTTCGTCAAAAGCTTCGAAAAAAAAGCAACTTACTCCTAATGAATCAGTCCATTCCTTCATTCCCCGATAGTATTCCCTTTGTTTGTATTCATCGGCAGCATTAGAACCTCTATAACCATAATTATCAGTTGAGACAGAGGCCCATCCTGTTTCTCCTATGTGAATTGGTTTTTTCAAATCATTTTCTTGCAAAAATGACTGAACAGATACAAATTGATTTCGAGCATATTCTATTGCTTTTATAACTCCAAAGTCGATTTGCGCTAGTTTGTCTAATGAATCATTACTCGAAGGTTGAATCCAAAATTCGGAATTATAATGTGTATCATGAAAAGGGTATGTGTGTATAGAAACATAATCGACAGCTTCAATTAATTTCAGCAAATCTGAGTTATAATAAGAAGAATCACCTCCACCCCAGGATGCGAAATTATCTGAACTTGTTACCCAAATATTTTGTGACAATTTACCTTTCTCTTTAAACGACTGAACCAGATTTACCCACCTTAAAACAACATCAGGATATACATAATAACTTTCGGCCCAATGCACCATAGATTCATTTCCAACAGCAATCACCTTTACTATATCTGGATAATAATTTGCTAGACGGATAGCCGTTCTAACTTCATTTCTATTTTTATTAAAATTTTCTTGAGAGTGATCAGGGTTCTCGGTCCAAGCTTTTTCACACTCAATCCATGCTCCAAGCATCACATACATTTCAAATTCCGAGTTTTCCTTTTTTAATTCTGAAATAGCTTTTAACAGATTTTCAGCCTGAGGAAATTCAGCTGCTTGATAGGTTCTTAAAATTTTGATTCCTAGAGCTGATAGAATCCTTAAATCTTCTTTCAATTGTTCATTCGACGGCTCAACATTGCGGGTGTTTTCACGGTATCCTCCGTAACAAACCGCAGGATATTCATGGTTTCCTAATATTTGAGACGCATTAAGTCCTTTACTTTCTTTTTGCGAACAAGAAGCTATCCCAATTACCAAAATAGAGCAAACCAACCACATAAACCATAATTGAAAGGCTTGACTTTTCCATTTTGATAAAGCAGTCATTAATGAACTTGAATTGAATTATTATTATTATTATTATTATTATCTAATTCTTTATCACTTTCAAATTTTTTCAAGTGATGTTGCACGAGTTCATCAATTGGACTGCGAACAATTTTATATAACTCCAATTCTCTTTTTCGCAATTCTTTTTTAAGAATATCCTCAAAGATTGAAGCAATTGAGCCTACAAATCCTATTTGAACTGATGAATTCACTGGATAGCTCATAACATGAACATCAATAAATTTTGCGAACCCATTTTTAATCATTTCTTTAACATAATAGTTGTCCTTATGTTTTGCTATAAATGGCATAAATGAAGCCAAATAAACATTAGCAAAAACATTCGAATAGATTTTTTTTCGAGCGGTTTCCCAATCTAAATTGTACGTCTTTTTAAAATCTTCATATACTTCTAGTGGCAACTTTCTGTAGAAATAATCGCTGAGCAATTGCTTTCCAAAATATGCTCCTCCACCTTCATCTCCAATAATAAACCCAAGAGCAGAATTTATTTGTTTTAGATGTAATCCGTCATAGTAACATGAATTAGAACCCGTCCCAAGAATACAAGAAACCATAGGTTTTCCTTCATACAGGGAGTAGGCACATGCAAGCAGATCATGATCTACGTTAATCCGTGCATTAGAAAAAACTTGGCTAAGACCGTTTTCGATAATTGAATTCAATTCTAAACTTGAGCAACCAGCTCCATAGAAATGTACATCCTTGATTTCTCCAAGAAAAGGAGAAAACTCCTCATTATCTAAAAGTTTACTTTTTACAAGTTCACTAGAATGAAAGTACGGATTAAACCCTTGAGTTCTAATTCTAGCAACTTCATTTGAGTCTTCCTTAATAATAACCCACTCGCACTTAGTTGAACCGCTTTCAGCAATTGCAATCATATTTTTTACTTAATTTTTTTATTTTTAAAATCCTTTTGAAACCATGACCCACCAACGGACAATACGTTAGACAGTTTCAGATAATCTTTACTAGTTTCAGAACTTATTCCACCTGTAGGACAAAAAGCAATCTCTGGAAACAATTGACCGTACATTTTTACTGCAGCTATACCTCCAAATAAATGTGCTGGAAAGAACTTTAACGTATCTAATCCCAGTTCTTTTGCGCGCATAATTTCACTTGCAGTACTCACACCATTAATAAAGGGGATATCACACTTTATAAAGTCATTAATTAACTTTTCAGTAGAACCAGGACTCACTATAAAATCAACTCCATGGTCCGATAATTTACCAATTTGCTCACTATTAATTACAGTGCCCGCACCAACAATAACTGTGGAAAACTCTCTTTTAATACTTTCTATTGCAGCAAACCCACTTTTTGTCCGAAGAGTAATTTCTATACAGTTAACATTTTGACTTAGCAGATATTCCATGAATTCGATAGGGTTATCATTTTCTTGAAATGTAACCACCGGTATCAATGGGTTAAGTTGTAATATATTTCTAATCTTATTTTTCATATCAAATAATGAATGAAGCTCCGTTTTCACTTTCTGAAACGAGAGGCCTTAATCGCTCAAATAATTCACGACCAACGCCCTGTCCATCTCCTGGAGGTTGCGCTGAATTTTCTCTTACTATAACTTCATCCGCATTCAAACAACTCAAAACACCTGTCTTAGCATTTAGAAGAATAGGATCGCCAGATTGTAACTTATTAATTAACGCATTACTGCCATTCTTTGAAGAAAGATGAATTGCTGCAGGAACTTTACCTGAGGCTCCAGACATTCTTCCGTCCGTCACCAACGCAACTTTAAATCCATTTTGTTGCAGTATACTCAGAGTTGGAGTCAACTTATGAAGTTCAGGCATTCCATTTTCGGTAGCAGACTGATTTCGCACAACGACTACAACATCCTTATTCAGCTTTTTCTCAGTAAAAGCCTTAAGAACATCATCTTGATCTTCGAAAACCTCTGCTTCTGCTTGCACAATTTGGTGCTGTTCTTTTACCGCAGATATTTTTATTACTGCTCTTCCTAAATTCCCTTCTAGTAATCTCAATCCACCATTAGGTGCAAATGGATTTGAGGTACTTCTTAAAACCGTTTCATCAAGTGACTCAGAAGGTGCATCTTTCCATTCCAACTTTCCATCATTTAAGAATGGCTCCTTGGTATAATAACTAAGTCCTCTTCCCATAAGAGTGCTCACATTTTCATTTAAATATCCCCCTTCAATTAGTGTTTTCATAAGAAATCCCATTCCACCACATGCTTGAAAATGGTTAATATCTGCGGAACCATTAGGATAAACTCTGGTGATAGAAGGCACAACCTCAGAAACGTCATTAAAATCGTTCCAGTCTATAATTATACCTGCAGCTCTAGCTATCGCTATAAGGTGTATCGTATGATTCGTTGAACCTCCAGTCGCTACTAGTCCTACCAAAGCGTTTACGATACACTCCTCAGAAACAACTTTGTGCAAAGGAGTATAGTCTTTAGATTGAGCAGTTATTTGAGTAAGTCGCTTTACAGCAAATTCATTGAGTGCGTCTCGAAGAGGAGTTCCTGGGTTTACAAACGAAGAACCGGGTAAATGAATTCCCATGATTTCCATTAACATTTGATTGCTATTAGCAGTCCCATAGAATGTGCAAGTTCCAGCAGAGTGGTAAGAAGCTGATTCTGAAGCCAAAAGCTCTTTTCTGCCAATTTTACCTTCAGCATATTCTGTTCTTGCCTTAGCCTTTTCTTCATTAGTTATTCCTGATTCCATTGGACCACCTGGAATAAAAGCAAATGGCAAATGCCCAAATCTTAAAGACCCTATCAACATTCCGGGAACTATTTTATCGCAGATACCTAAGCACATACCTCCATCAAACATTTGATGGGAAAGGCCAATGGCGGTAGACAATGCAATTATATCTCTACTGAATAATGACAACTCCATTCCGGCTTGCCCTTGAGTAACTCCATCACACATAGCTGGAACGCCTGATGCTACTTGAGCTACAGACCCATATTTATTAGCGTAGGACTTTAGTTTTGGTGGATAATCTTCATAAGTTTTGTGAGCACTTAGCATATCATTATAGGAGGTGATAATAGCCAAATTTGAAGAAGTATTTTCACTCAATTCCATTTTATCATCATCATTACAAGCAGCAAAAGCATGAGCAAGATTGCCACATGCAAGTCCACTTCTTGTAACAGTATTTTGCGCGCTATTATTCATCAAATTCAGATATTCTGCTCTTGATTTCAATGAACGTTTTTTAATACGTTCGGTAATTCTTTCTATTGTTTCGTTCATAATTTACATTGCCCAATAAATATTCAATGGATTTTCTTTTTGATTTACAAAGCCTGAAATTGGATATCTGTCTTGATGAATTGATGCTAAAATACTATTTAAGATTTCTTTTTTTTCTTGACCGTAACAATGCAAATACAAATTCTTAGAATTTAAAATTTCTTTTCTGCTAAAAGTGATTCTAGAATAAGGCGAACTAGGAGTTCTCACATTTAACAAAATATTTTGACAATTTAAGTCCATAGCTTCGTCCAACATTGGTGAATCAGGAAACAGTGATGCGGTGTGACCATCGGAACCCATTCCTAAAACAACAACAGTAAAGGGTCTTTTAATTTTCTGAAGTTCAGTGGTCACTAGTTTCAAATTATTAACTGGATCACTTGGATCAATGACTAATGGAATAAAATTCGCTATTGCCGCTTCATTAATTAGAAGATGCTCTTTTATCAACTCTGCATTTTGATCTGCATGTCCATTTGGTAAAAATCGTTCGTCAACAATAGAAACTGTAATTCTAGACCACTCCAAAGGTTCATTTGAAAGTAGATTAAATAATCCTTTTGGAGTAGAACCTCCAGAAACTAATATTGACGCAAATCCGAATTGCCGAATTTCATCTTTTAAGGAACTAATTATAGCCTCCTTTAGTTCACCATCTATCGTTGCTCTCTCACCAATTACAGTTTCCATCATTCACCCTGTTCCTTTTCCTCAAGTCTTTTAACATGGTGAGATTTTGCCCAATCATGCCCTTCCTCTAATACATGTTTACCTGGCCCCCAAGAGTCAGCTTCATACAAGACATTTGAAGTGTTTTTAACTTCCCAGTTTTTAGTAATCGATTCTACCCATTTCCACGAAGCTTTCACTTCATCCCTTCGCATAAATAGGGTTTGATTTCCTCTAACTACATCCATTAACAATCGTTCATATGCATCAGGAAATCTATGTTCAAAATGATCAGCATAATCCAGTTCTAAAGCATAAGGTTTGTATCTATAGCCTCCTGGTCCTGGAATTTTTACCATTTGAAGTAATTCAATTTTTTCATCTGGTTGCAATCGAACAGTTAACCTGTTGCTCTCAACATTCTTTTTATCCATAAATATATTATGGGGAACTTTCTTAAAGTTGATTATAATTTCTGAGTATCGATGAGGCATTCTTTTACCTGTTCTCAAATAAAACGGCACTCCACCCCAACGCCAATTATCAATATTAGCCTTCAATGCAACAAATGTCTCCGTTTTGGAACTGAACTTTTCAATATCCTCCAAATATGAAGGCAATGGGTCTTTATCTGTACCTCCTCTTGTGTATTGACCCCTTATAGAATTTGCTTCAATTGTTTCTGGAGTATAAAAACGAAGTGCTTTAAGCACTTTCAACTTTTCATCTCGAACTTCATCAGCTTCCAGGTTTACTGGTGGCTCCATCGCAATTAGACAAAGCAATTGAAGTAAATGGTTTTGAACCATATCACGCAAAGCCCCATATTGATCATAAAAAGCTCCTCTTGTTCCTACGCCGATTGATTCAGCAACAGTTATTTGAACGTTATCAATGTCCTTAGCATTCCATGAACTCTCGAAAATATTGTTCGCAAATCGCAGAACCATTAAATTTTGAACAGTCTCTTTACCTAAATAATGATCAATTCTATAAATCTGTTCTTCTTTGAAATATGTCGCAACCTCATCATTAATCTGCTCCGAACTTTTCAAATCCTTTCCTAGAGGCTTTTCCAAAACTACTCTAGAATTTTCATTGATATAGTTTTTACTATGCAGATACTTTGAAATTGAGCCAAACACAGCGGCAGGAGTTGCTAAATAGAAAACCCTAACTTTCTCAGTTGAATTGGTAAACCAAGTACTTGTTGCGTCGCACTCGACTTGATTATCCGCATCTATTTGACTCGAAGTTATCATTCCAATTAACTTCTCAACAATTTCTAAATCTGCTCCTTTTTCATAAAATAAAATCTCAGATCTTAACTTTTCACGAAATTTTGCTAAATCGTATGACTTTCTCGAAACAGCAAGAATCCGAACGTCATCGGAAATCTGACCTTCCTTTAGTCGATAATATAGAGCTGGATATATTTTTCGGTAGGATAAATCTCCATCGCCACCAAAAATAATAAGTTCAAATTTTTCTGTCACTTTTATATTTTTCACAACTCAAATATAAAAATACTTATGGTTTAATATACCATAAGCAAAATAAGAAACTAAAATTTCCCGAAATTTACTTTTGTAAGCAACAGTCTTTATCAAATGGAAACGAACCTAATAAATAACGCAATCAACGTAATTAAAGCTCAAAAGTATACCCCGTTTGGAGAAGCGACTCGTAAGCTTTTTTGTTAAACGAGTACAATTTACCTGGCCTATGAGGAACATCACTTTGCAGTTTACCCGTTTCTTCTAGAAGACCCATACCTAGAATCTTTTTACGGAAATTTGCTTTATCAAACTTAACTTCCAGAACAGTTTCATATAAATTTTGCATTTGTCCCAAAGTAAATTCTTTAGGTAATAATTCAAAACCGATTGGTTGAAGACGTACTCGTTCTTTAAGCGATCTCAGTGCTTCTTGTACAATTTCATTGTGATCGAAAGCCAATTTTGGTAATTTTTTTACGTTCAACCACGAAACATTATCTGCCCATGAACTTGCTAATGGCTCGAATTGATCTACGCTAATCAATGAATAGTATCCAACAGTAATAACTCGACCAATTGGATGTCTATCAACTTGACCGTAACTATGAAATTGAGTCATATTAACATCCTCGAGATCAGTAAGCTCATTTAACACCCTTCCAGCAGCCAAATCCATATCTTCACTTGGATAAACCAAATCGCCCGGTAAAGCCATTTTCCCAATATGAGGTTGTGCTCCCCTTTCTATGACCAATAAATTAAGAGACTCTTCATTATAGCCTAAAATAACGCAATCAACTGATAATGCAAATTGAAAAAACTTATCAATTGATATTTTATAAAATGCACTGAACTGATGTCCTAACACTTTCTCTAATGAATTCTCCTTTTTTTCTTCCATAGAATCAAACTAATGTTCTTAAATGCAATTGATGCAAATAAATTGGTAATCACAAATGAAGTGAATTATTAGAATCACTTGCTCCTTTTATTAAGCTTATTTTCATTAAAATAATTATAGAATTCAAGTATGATCGCTATTTTTTTTGAATTCTGGTTAAAATAAATTAACATTGCAAGGGTAATAGTAAAAATAACTATAAGTATGCTGGAACTAAATTTACACAAAAAAGAATTCTTGTCACAAGCTTTCGCATGTTTAATTATCTTGTTATTGAGCTGTAACGTTTATGCGCAAAACTCAAAAATTAAAGGTGTTGTTAAGGACGATCAAGGAGAAACAGTTCCAGGTGCAACAGTTGTAGAAAAAGGTTCGACCAACGGAGTTTCGACCGACTTGGATGGGAATTTTGAAATTTCTGTGAATGATATAAACACGTCTATACTGGTGTTTTCATTTATTGGATTTGAAACCCAAGAAATCCCAATTGCTGGTCGATCCAAAATTGATGTTAGTTTCATTTCTAGCGCAAGTGAATTAGAGGAAGTCGTGGTCGTAGGATATGGAACAACTACCAAAAAGGAAGTTACAGGGGCAACATCAAAAGTAGAAGGGAAAGCTATTGAGAAACTAAATATTCCTAGAATGGATCAAGCACTTCAAGGTCAAGTTTCTGGAGTAAACATTAACACCAATTCTGGTTCTCCCGGTGGATCTTCAAGTATTAGAATTAGAGGCCTTTCTACTTTCGGGGATAACGATCCACTTATATTAGTAGATGGTATTGTATATGATTCAGAAGGTTTAAATGCTCTTAACCCTTCTGATATAGAGTCTATCAATATATTAAAGGATGCTACGGCAAGTATCTATGGAGTTCGCGCTGCAAATGGAGTCATAATTATTGAAACAAAAAAAGGAACGATTAATACTCCTACTAAAATTGAGATTAATTCTTACGCTGGAATACAGCAAACCGCTAGAAGGTTAAATCTATTGAATGCAGAAGAATATGCCGTTATTAAAAACGAAACATTCGGCAGCGCCGGTGAGGAGCTACCTTTTAATAATACGGACCTTGGTGATGGAACTGATTGGCAAGACCAAGTGTTTCAAACCGCATGGATGCATAGTCATAACATTTCAATTACAGGAGGCTCAAAGAAAAATTCATACTCCATAGGCGGTTCTTATTATAATCAAGATGGGATTATAGGTGGAAAAAAATCAAATTTTGAACGCTACAACGCCCGGTTAAATTTCGTCACTGAACTCGATAAAAAATTTAAATTAACTAGTGTTTTCCTATACACCCAAGAAAAAAGAAAAGCTTTACCGGAAAATGGAATTGGCTCAGTATTATACAATACTATAAATGCCTCACCTACAAAACCTGTAGAAACTTCAGATGGAAAATATTCCTATTTAGAAGAAGTCAGTGACATTATCAATCCTCTAGCACAAATGGAGAATACCCACAATCAAGCTGTGGTAAATAAATTTGTTGGTAAAGAAGAACTTGCCTATAAAGTCAATAAATACTTCACTTTTACCAATCGATTTAATTACAATTTCGCGTTGGTTGACGCAAAAACTTTTTCTCCATTGACTTGGTATGGACCAGGTAAAGCGCAAAACACAGCACTTAATGAAAACCTTGATCCTACACTAGTTGCAAATGGTGATAGTGCTTTTTTAGAAAGAGGAGCCAGTGTTTACGAAGCAAAAACTACCTATGTTGATCTTTCTGGAGAATCTTTTTTGAATTACGATCGAACTTTTAATAAAAAACATCAATTTAAAGGAACAGCGGGGGCTTCAATTTTCAGAAGAACTGGAGACCAATTAAGCGGTACAGCATTCAATATCCCAGGTAACTCTGTCGATTTTGCGGATATTTCTGCGAACCAAGCCGATGGTGGAATTTTAAACAATACTGGTTCTTTTCAATATGAAGAACGTTTACTTTCTTCTTTCTTGAGATTAGAATATGGTTATCAGCATAGGTATCTGGTGTCTGGTATTTTAAGAAGAGATGGTTCTACGAAATTTGGACCTAATAATAAGTACGGAATGTTTCCAGCAATAAGCGGGGCATGGATTTTTTCTGATGAGGCGTTTTTTGGGTCAAATGTCATAACGTTCGGAAAAATGAGAACTAGTTTTGGTGTTTCTGGAAACGACCAGATTCAAAACTTTGCATATCGTGCTGATCTTAATGGAGAAGGTGTATATGTCTTTAATGACATAATTACTCAAGGAGTTGCAGTTGGTAGAGCTGGTAATCCTGATTTAAAATGGGAAACAACTAGACAGCTTAACATTGGGTTCGATTTAGAACTTTGGGAAAAATGGGATGTTACCACTAACTTCTTTTTGAAAAACACAAAAGATTTACTATTCCAACCTGATGTATCCGCTGTATTGGGCACATATGGACCAGGGGGATATCCACCATTCATTAACGCTGGTGATGTATCAAATAAAGGTATTGAATTAGAGGTAGGCTATACAACTGATAGGTCTAAAGAATTCATTATCGGGGGGCAATTTAATTCTACTTATTTAAATAATAAAGTAACTAAAGTTCCAGAAGGCGTTGAATTTATACCAGGAGCACAATTTGGAGTCGGAGGAAATGTTGCAACTCGTTTTCAAGAAGGATATGCTATAGGATACTATCACGGACTTGAAACAGATGGTATCTACCAAAATCAAGAACAAATTGACAATGCGGATGTTGTTCAACCAGGTGCTCAACCTGGTGATTTGATATATGTTGATCAAAATGGAGATGGTGTTATCAATTTTAATGATGATAGTGATAAAAAGGAAATAGGCTCCCCTATTCCAGATTTCACTTTTGGTTTAAACCTAAATGCCACCTACAAAAATTTTGATGTTTCAGCGAATATATTTTCCGCTATAGGACAGGAAATTATTCGAAATTATGAGCGTCTTCAACCCTATGCGAATCAGCAAGCTTATGTGATTGATCGTTGGGTCGGCGATGGGTCTTCAGAAGAAGTACCAAGGGTGACATCAGAATCAAACAGAAATTCAGAATTTTCTGACTATTATGTAGAGTCTGGAAATTTTGTAAGACTTAGAAACATTCAATTAGGATATACTTTCGATTCAAAGTTTATTAAGAAAATAAAAATGAGGTCTATTAGAGTATACGGTTCAGTAAACAATGTTATTACTTTAACTAGATACAGAGGGTACGATCCTGAATTTGGATCATCAGGTGGGGCATTATCAGCTGGAGTTGATTATGGGTTTTATCCTCAGGCAAGAACTTTCATGTTAGGTACTAATTTCAGATTTTAATAAATATGAAAACATTAAAGATTTTAACGTTCGTAGCATTTGCTTCTATTCTAACAGTAGGATGTAAAAAATATTTAGAAACCGATCCGCTGTATAGTCAAGATGCAGAAAACTACTTTACCGAAGAAGAACACTATCATACTGCTCTTGTAGGTGCATATGATCTATTGCAAGGTTCATTTATCAATATTTGGATTGGGGAAATAGCTTCAGACAATTCTATTGCGGGTGGAGAAAGTGTCGTTGATTCAAAAGGTCTTCATGATATTGATGAGATGAATCATGGAGGTGTAAATATTGAATTAAGAAACGTTCTGAGATGGAATTATGCTGGAGTGACGAGAGCAAATTACATTATGGAGAATAAAGACAATGTTTCCTTTTCTGGTAAGACTCAATTACTCGCAGAAGTCCGATTTTTGAGAGCCTATTATTACTTTCAATTGGTTAAATATTTTGGCGATATTCCATTGATAGTTGATGAAAGATTAGGTATCGATGAACTTAAGGAAAAAGAAAGAACTCCTAAATCTGAGGTGTATGCTCAAATTGAATCTGACCTATCTTTTGCTTCTGAAAATTTACCTGCCATTGCTACTATAAAAGGTAAGGCAACATCAGGAGCAGCTAAATCTCTTCTTGGAAGAGTATACTTGTATCAAAGAAAATTTTCTGAATGTGCAAGTGTTTTGGACGAGGTAATAAATTCAGGTCAGTATGATTTAGCAGCCGATTATACGACACTTTTTGCCGAAAATTCGGAAGGAAATTCAGAGACCGTATTCGACGTTCAATATTCAGGTTTAGAAGGTGGAAGTTATGGTTGCTTAATTTGTTTAGAAGGTAATGCCGCACCGGGGTTTCAAGGTATAAGACAATATACTGGACCCATTTACGGCGATGGAAATAGTTACAATCTTCCTACTAAGGACTTGTATGAAGCTTTTGATGTCAATGATAAAGTTAGAAGAGATGCGAGTGTTCTTGATATCGAGGCTTTTATTGCACTTCAGTCTGAAACTGATATTACATACGCAATCGGTGGTGGCGGACATACTGGTTATTACAACAATAAATACATAAAAAGAATTGGCGAATTTGGATTACCAGATAATGACCTTACCAGTCCTGTAAATTATCGGGTTATTAGATTTGCTGATGTTTTGTTAATGGCTGCTGAAGCTTACAGTGAAATTGGAAATAGTGGTAGATCTTTAGAATATGTAAACAAAGTTAGAAGCAGAGCTGGAGCTCCTGCTTTGTCAAGTTCTGGAGAAGAGTTATTATCTGACATTTATCAAGAAAGAAGGCTTGAACTTTGCGGAGAAGGCTTCCGCTTTTTTGACTTAGTAAGAACTGGAGAAGCAGAAAATAAAATAGAAGGGTTTATCAGTGGTAAGCATGATTTATTTCCCATACCACAAGTAGAAATCGCTCTTGCTGGAAGTAAGTGGAGCCAAAACACTGGGTATTAATAAAAAAACAACATCACTATGAGATTTCAAATTTATATTACCATTTTACTTGTTGGTTTGATATCAACTAGCTGCAAGAAAAAAAAGCCTGAATTAGGCGCAGCTCCTACAATGGAAGATGCCCAATTCACCTTTGCTCCTACTGCGGAGAGCCCAAACATTATTCAATTTACAGCAACTAAATCCGGAACTGTTGCTGTATGGGATTTTGGTAATGGAACTTCAGCAAAAGGAAGGACTGTAAAGGCGACATACCCTCTCAAAGGCTCATATTTGGTTAAAATAACAGTATTTTCTAGAGGTGGAAGTGTAACTCTAAATAAGGAAATTAGTATTGCCGAAGATGATTTAACCTTACTCAATAGTCCCGATATTGTAAACCTTACTGGTGGTGCTGATGGTCAAGGATATAAAACATGGGTAGTCGATTCATCAAGAGATGGTCATTTTGGTGTTGGACCAGAACCTGCTAGTGCAGCAGGATTAGTACCCGAATGGTATTCAGCTAAAGCATTTGAGCAAAGAGCAGTAGACATGTATAATGATAGATATACTTTTTATCTCAATGAATTTAATTTTGACATGAAAACAAAGGGTGTGGTTTTTCTTGACGACCTTGCGGCAGGAGATTATCCGGGTTCATACCCCTCACCTGCAGACAATAATAATGCGCCTCTTGATGATCAAATTGGAGAAAATTGGAATATTGTTGAAGAAGAAGGTGTCAATTATTTAAGTGTAACCGGAAAAAGTTTTATTGGATTTTATGCAGGCACAAGAAAATACCAAATTTTAAAACTTGGTGAAAATGAATTGTCATTGAGATATGTTGATGCGAATGCTTCTAGCCCTGCACTAGCATGGTACTTAAGGTTGGTTCCTCTAGGTTACAAAGGAATTGATAACCCAGTAGATACTGTAGATAAAGAACCAGAGTTGACTAAATATTCATTGCCTATTGACTACGAAATTGAGAAAGTTAATTTTGAAGTAATTGAGGAACAAACTGATACTATTGTTGCTAATCCGGATACAGCCGGAAATTCTAGTGCCTGGGTTTTAGAAACGGAGAAGGGAACTGCAGACTGGTCTGGTGTTTTTATTGATTTAAAAGATAAACTAGACTTTTCAATAAAAAAGACCATTTCATTAAAGGTTTATTCTCCAATAGCAGAAGATTTTTTAATTAAAATTGAAGATAGTAAAAGTAATAATTCAATTTTTGTTGAAAAATTCATTGCCGTTACTACGACTAACAAATGGGTTGAAATCACAGCTGATTTTTCAGGTACTGCAGCTGGGACCTATGACAGACTAGTTCTAATACCCGGATGGAAAAAACCTTCATCAGGCAAATATTACTTAGACGATATTGAACAAAAGTAGATTTGAATTTTCTTATTCTATAAAAAGTATAATTTTCATTTTATGAATAAGGAATTTTCACGTATTTCGATTAAACTTTTCAGAATTTTCATTTTTATTTTTTTTATTTCTTCGTTTCTTAATGCTTGTAAAAAAAATGAACCAGACGAAAATCAAACAGTTACACTGCCAAGTAATTTAGAAGTAACTATTTCTCTAGATTCAAACAATTTTGGTTTTGTAGGTATAAGAGCTAGTGCCAACAATGCTAATTTCTATACGTTCAGATTCGTAGAAAATGAAATTGAAAATATTGAGCAATCGAATAACGGTGAGGCATCATATACCTTTAAAACAGCAGGTGTATATACAATAACAATTCGCGCTCATGCCTTAGACGATAAGTATGTTGAAAAAGTAGAAATTGTAGAAATTATTTCAAATGTTCCTGTACGTATTCCAGGTGCCCCTCCTGTGATAGGCTATTCTACTCCGCTATCTTATCCAAATTATACGTTAGTATGGCAAGACGAGTTTGATGGAACAGCTCTATCCAGTGCTAATTGGAAATATGAAATTGGGACGGGAAGTAATGGTTGGGGAAATTCTGAACTTCAATATTACACTGATGCCAATACCAAAGTCGAAAATGGAGTACTTACCATTATTGCTAAAAAACAGATTTACAATTCAAGCCAATATACTTCTTCAAGAATTTCGTCTTATGGTCTTCAAAGTTTCAAATACGGAAGAATTGATATTAGAGCAGCATTGCCATTTGGCCAAGGGATTTGGCCGGCATTATGGATGTTAGGTGATGATTTTACCAACATTGGATGGCCGCAATGCGGTGAAATTGATATTATGGAAATGGTTGGTGGAGAAAGTTCTGAAAAAAAAGGGGATAATATAGCACATGGCACTGTTCATTGGGCGGATGCGAATGATTCACACGCGGAACTCAGTGGATACAAGAAAATTTCCAATGGCATTCTCTACGATGAATATCATGTATTCAGTATAATTTGGGATAAGGATGGAATAACTTGGTATATAGATGATCAATCATTTCATTCCATTGATATACGCGATGGGCAATTTGAAGAATTCCGTCAAAGCCAATTTTTCATATTTAACGTTGCTGTTGGGGGTAAATGGCCTGGCAACCCTAATTCAACTACAACATTTCCTCAGCAATTACATGTAGATTATGTGAGAGTATTTCAAAAATAAAGAAAATTAAAATTAATGCCACTCCCATTTTTTTGCTGTAAATTAAGGGTTGCTAGGTTGATTAGTTAATTTTTTTTTAAAAATAATAAATCAAATTAACCTTATAGTATAATTTACTATATCTTTATCGAATCTTTAAATTAAATAAAAAAATAGTTATGAAAAAAATTACACTCTTTATTTTAATCTCAGTGCTTATTGCTCCTTTTTCTAAGGCACAAAAAAGCACTATAGATCTTCCTATTAATTGGGATGATTCTGCAAATGTTGATTATAGCGTGACTGATTTTGACGGAACATCTTCTTCTTTAGATAATGACCCTTCTAATTCATCTAATACCGTATTAAAAACTGTAAAAAATGCTGGTCAAGTGTGGGCAGGTACTACTTTAAGCACATCAAATGGGTTAGCTAAAAAAATTCCATTCACGGCTGGTTCAATGACATTAAAAGCATTAGTATACTCTCCTGATTCAGGTGTAATTGTAAAATTAAAGGTTGAAAATGCTAATACGGGAAGTATTAATGCAGATGTTGATGTAAGAACTACTGTCGCAAACGCTTGGGACACGTTAACGTTTGATTTCACTGCTCCAACAAATGGTAGTATTAATTTGGCTAACAACTACGAAAAAGCCACCATATTCTACGATTTCGGAACTATGGGTTCAGGCAAAACATATTATGTTGATAATGTATGGTTTGTTGCTGGAGGTACTCCTCCTCCTCCAGCCAAGAATCAAATAGACCTTCCAATAACTTGGGATGATACTTTAAATATTGATTATTCTGTTGGTGATTTTGGTGGAAACGCGTCTGCTCAAGCGGCAGATCCAACTAACGCATCCAATCTGGTACTAAAATCAGAAAAAACTGCAACATCAATGACGTGGGCAGGAACGACAGTTAGTACTTCAATGGGACTTAAAAACAAAGTACCTTTTGCAACTGGTAAAACAATTGTTAAAGCTCTAGTTTACTCACCAGATGCGGGGACCATAGTAAGACTTAAAGCAGAAGACCACACTGATAACACTGTTACTGTTGAAACTGAGGCAACGACTACGGTTGCAAATACTTGGGAAACGTTATCATTCGATTTCTCTCAGCAGGCAGCTGGAACAGCTATTATTGATTTTGCAAAAACATATGACATGGTTTCAATTTTCTACAATTTCGGAGTAGATGGAGCTACAGCAGGTGCAAAAACATATTATGTAGATAGTATTTATATGGGAACTGGCGGTGGAACTCCACCAATACCTGATACTAATACTATTACTTTTAAAGTGGATATGAATACATTTACCGGAACTATGACAACTCCTGAAGTAAATGGAACATTCAACAACTGGTGTGGAAGCTGTACTCCAATGACTGATGCTGACAATGATAATATTTGGGAAGTCTCTGTTGATATTACTACTACAGAATTTGAATATAAATTCTCTTATGATAATTGGGCTGGACAAGAAACACTTGATTCCACTCTAGATTGTATAAAACAAACTGGAACGTTTGTTAATAGAATACTGAAAGTTAGTGGTGATACAACGCTTCCAGCAATGTGTTGGGAATCTTGTGAGACTTGTTTTCCTGAGGGAATTGAATCAGCGGAAAACTCCGACGGATTTGCGCTATATCCAAATCCTGCTAGTGACCTTATAAATATTTTAGGTTCAATGATCATTTCTGATATAGTCATTGTAGATGTTTTAGGAAAAGAAGTATACAGTTCAAATCCGAATAATACTGAAGCGTCTATTTCTTTAGGTAATTTCGAAAACGGAATGTATATAATCAGTATCGTTGATAGTGAAGGTAACAACTCTGTTCAGAGATTTATTAAGCAATAAATAGTTTTTTTTTTAGTTTAAGAGGCGGGATATATTTATCCCGCCTTTTTTTTGCTCATTTTTTACTTTACTTTTCACCAACTTATAATTACAACTTAAATATTCTCTCAAGTTGGACACTACTACTTACATAATTATTGTCGTTTGTTGCATTATTCCGGTTTTAGCTGTTGTTTTCTTTTCTAAAAAGAAGAAAAAAGATTGATTAGATACCAAACGACTTTGATGCACTTATTATATCCTTTTCGATAGTGTTTACCAAATACTATCGATTATTAGGTTTAGAGCCTAATGCAGGTATTCAAGAAATAAAGAGAGCCTACCGAAAACTCGCCAAAATCTATCATCCCGATTTAAATTTACCAACCAGCGATAGAGAAAAATTCATTGAAATTACAAAAGCCTACGATAGACTAATTGAGCGATTAAAGCGACCTCGTTATACCAAATACGTTCACTCCAAAAAGAGCTACAAGGCCAAGAAAAAAAAGACCAGAACAGGACATCCCGCTGATAAAGCAAGTCGCCACGCAAAAATGCCTTACAGCGCGTACCGAAAAGAAAGTGATGCTTTTGTCGACAAAGAAAATTTCTGGAAATATCGGCTCTATTTGTATTGTGGAATGATCCTTATCTATGGCATATATTTAGTAATTGCCTTCAGTATAATTTCTGGTTTTATGGTTTCGTCGATAAATAATCCCTTGCTTTGGTTCCTTTCCTTAGGTTTATTTCTTTTTTGGCGTAGGACACATCATTTGTTTTTAGGCTGGAAAAAGGATTTTACAAATGTTTTTAACGATCAATAAAAAATTCTATAATGAATGAAATCTCCATTTTACACGGAATTGCTGGTTATGTAATATTTGCAACTGGCCTTCTTCAATACGTACTTAAAAAAGGAGGAAAACGACATCGTTTAATTATAAAAATCTACTTTTTTACCTGGTTTGTTTTGGTTATAAGTGGCGCTAGTATTGGCGGTATAATGATTACATTCCTTGGACTTTTTGGTTTGTATTATGCAGTCACCGGAATTCGATTTGCTGTTGTAAAAGCCCAACCAAACACGCTTATGGATAAAGCAATCACAGTAGCAGGTTTTGCCTGTTCGATTGCAATATTATTTTTTGCTGGAAAATTCTATATGAAAGGAAACGTAAGCTTTGCGACCATATTTCTCGTCTTTGGATTGCTTTTCGGAATCAACTCTTTTAAAGATGTCAGAACCCTGTTTTTTTAGAGCAAATAAACATCCACTGGCGTCGCACAAAATGTATTGGTACTTTGAGCATTACACTCGATTTACCATTTCTTTTATAGCTGCATTAACTGCATTTAGTGCCATTCAAAACATAACGCCAATCGTTGCAGTAAACTGGATGCTACCTACAGTATTGGGCACAGTATATCTTTTTTATGTTGGAAAAAAATATCGAAAACAGTTTAAGATAGACTAGCTAGTTTTTTCTTCCTTTTTCTGGACTAAACCATAGGTAAACTGGCCTGCAAATGAATCAGGGAACTCTTCCACACCGTCAAAGCCTAGCTCAATATCGCGTCCATCTTTTGGAATTACGGCACTGCCAAAAATGTAATCCCATAGTGCTAGCGAAATCCCGAAATTTATTCCTTTGATTCGACCTTCTGGTAAAGCACGAACATGATGCCAAATATGCATTTCAGGACTATTGAAAATGTATTTCATCCAAGGGCCAAGTGACAAGGCAAAAAGAATGGGCATACCTACTATCCATGCAATTGCATTTATTAATTCCATACCTGTTTGATCTATAATAAACAAGCATACAAGCAATCCTAAAACACCTGCTTTATAAAACCCTGTTACCTTAACATTTGCATGATTATGGTGTCCAATAGCTAAACTAAACAAGTGAATTATAAAAAAATCATACAACCCAATTCCAAGTAAAGCCAATGGTAAATATTCTATCGTTCTATAAACAATGGTTTCCATCCAATGGTAACGCAGATGCGCTGCAAATCCCATTTCTTTTACAGAATGATGTACTTTATGGAATTTCCATAAAAACTCATATTTATGTAGTAAAACATGGGTAAACCATTGCACAAAATCATTTAAAATAAAGAATATTAAGATAAATGCCCAAGTTGGTATGGCATCTTTAGAAATTAAAGCAAAAGATGTAGAGGTAATTCCAAAACTATTAAATATGCTTCCTAGTATATCATACAAACCAAATAATCCTATTTGGAAAATAAAAAAGTTTAGATACATATAAATCCAATCTAACCAAAAGTCTCTTCTATAGGCTTTCTGATTTTTTCTCCAAGGAAATAACAACTCTAATGCCCAAACTCCTAATGAGACAATTGTTAATCCCCAAAACCAGTTTTCATTCCAAGGAACATCAAATACAATTTGCCTCCATTGGTAATTTGCCATTCCTATTACAGTGTTTGTAAAAATTTCTAAATAGTTTTCCATTTTAATAATCTTTTGCGGTTGGTAATTTTTTATAATAACTCCATTCAGTCCAAGAGCCATCATAATTTAATACATGTTTATAATTTAATAATTGAGTTAATACAAATGTGGTATGTGCTGATCGAACTCCACTATGACAATACACAAATAAGGTATCACTTTTGTCTGTAGTTAATTCGCCATAAATCTTATTTAATTCAGCTACCGATTTAATTTTTTTATTGCCGTTATAATTAATTGCGTTTGCCCAATCAATTAGTTTGCTAGAAGGAATTCTTCCTGCTTGAAATGCTCCTTTTTTCAATTGCTTTCCAGTAAATTCATCTTCTGTTCTTGTGTCTAGAATTAAGGATTTATTTGAAATGGCATTTTGAATTTGTTCTTTAGAAGCAAAAAAGCGAGTACTGATTCCACTAAATTCAAATTTAGAAGGCACAAAACGAACACTCTCTTTAGATAAAGTAATTCCTGCGTTTTGTAACGTAACTAGCCCTCCATTAAGTAACTTTACATTTTTAAAATTGTAGTATTGCAACACCCACCATAACCTTGCTGCATCAGACAATCCTTTATCGTCATAAATAATTAAGGTATCATCCTTTTGTATTCCTAACCTGCTAAATAATGCTTCTAATTGTATTTTATTCGCTTTCATTCCACCATAAGGAAATGTGGCATCTTCTATGTCTGATCTCCAAATGTTGATAGCATTTTGAACATGACCTTCTTGGTAGTCTTTTAATTTTCTAAAGTCAATGATTTTTGTAGTTTTTAATTTTGATAAAGATTCAAAATCATCTAACTCAATTAAATAGCTTGTAGTGTGTTCTTGCTGATTACAAG
>ERZ651776.1776-NODE-1776-length-25073-cov-4.753521_pt1 | contig 25073 bp, 15 predicted proteins | sample MGYA00514761_ERZ651776 | MGnify/ENA metagenome assembly ERZ651776 | reverse complement strand
CCATGACGCTGGTGGGCTCTTCTTCCTCAACGGCATCATTTTCCACGTAATTATTATTATCGTCAACACTCCTGCTCTCCCCAGCAGCAAAATTCTCAACGACCTCGCCATCACCAGTCAAATCCTCGAATGGTTTTCTAGGGGTCTCCATCATCAGTGACAATGGTGTCATGGAATACGGCGAGCTAGAAACCGGCGTCCTGTGCCCACCTGGAGTCTCGACAACTTCACCTTGAGTGCCCGAAATCAAATGAGCACTCTCATTGTGCCGAAGAACTTTGACCTCATCTTGTAGCTGCTGGATGACCTCCCGGAAGAATATCTGTTGCCTCTCTTGCTGTTGCAGCGCACTCTGTCGTTCTTGATCTTGTCGTCTTCGTTCTTCTTTTCGTTCTTCGTTTTCCCGTCTTCGGTCTTCTTTCCGTTCTTGATCTTGACGCGAAAGGAGCTCGTCTTGTCTTGCCAGGAGCTTGTCTTGTTTCATGCTGTGCTCTCGCCTTTCTCTTTCTATTTTTGCCTGGAATTCCTCCTGCTGCTTCTGCAGCTTTAGCATCATTTCATTCAGCCGGTTTTGATGACTTAGTCTTTCTTTCTGAAACTCCTCCTGTTGCGTCCGCAAAAAAAGCGCGTTCTCTTCTTGTTGTTTTAGCCGATCAGCGGCAACAGCAGCTCTCTCCGCAGCGACTGCTGATTTTTCTCTTTCTGCCATCAGCTCCCTTATAAGCTTGTCAAACTTTGATCGGTCGCTGCCCCTTGCATCGCCGTGAAGACTAATGAGCTCCTTGAGCACTGAGTCAAAGCCACGGCGGTCTAACTGCTCTTCTGCCTGCTCCATTCTGTTGCGAGGGTTTTCTCTAGTATCAGACCACTTTTACAGCATTTTTTCCTTTGAAGGAGATGCAAGGTCCAACGTTGTGCAGAAACCTAATGCCGGTGAATTCAATTTAGATGTTAATATTGTTTATGGTTGGAGAGATAGTCTACTCACCGAGGCCAAAAACGCCCAGGCCCTCCTGGAAATGCAAAGCAATAAGGGGCAAACTTTACAAGAATACATACATACAATCCGTAAAGACGATGAACTATTTGTAAAGACCGTACAGATCAGCTTTAGGCTCAAAAATGTCATGGAAATGAGGACAAAGCCCAACGCTTTGCTTGCATTCTTACTCCTTCCGACTCCCATACGATGCAGCAAGCACCTACAAATAATAAAATGGACAAAAAAAAAGGCGCGGCTCATTGGCAAAATTCTGCATTTCATTCTTCATTCCAAAAATTACGACCATACCCGGTACCAATTTCATGCTGGAGCTCCCCTTAGGATGTCTGTACTGTGGATAGTAATTGGATTCTTCGGTCGATCTTCTTTGTCTGTGGGAACCATTCCAATTCTCTCCACAACGCCCATCCCGCTATATACTCTTCCAAATATTGTATGCTTACCGTCGAGGTGAGGAGTTGGTCCAAGTGTCACAAAAAATTGGGACCCATTTGTGTTTGGCCCTGCATTGGCCATGCTTAAGATTCCGGCCCCAGTGTGCTTAAGCTGTCGTGTTATTTCGTCCTCAAATTTTCCCCCGTAGATGCTCTCTCCCCCCCTTCCCGTACCAGTGGGGTCACCTCCTTGGATCATGAAGTCTTTTATTACCCTGTGAAATATGGTTTCATTGTAGTAACCCAGGCGAGCTAGTTCCGCGATGTTGTGGCAGGTCTTTGGCACGTGTTGGTAATATAGTTCGATGACAAAAGCTCCTGCGGAAGTATTGAACCGCACATGAGTGACTGGAGTGGAATTTACCATGCTCTCTGGTGGGAGATTGAGGAGGGTCGTTTATACAAAGACCCGGTGCTATTTTTGTCGTATTTTTTCACAGCGATGGTAGATGGTGATGAATGAGCGAGGAAAAGATTCCGGTCTTTAGTAGATTGCGAGAAGCGGGTGACATCGGACTTGGGGTGGGGGGGGGGCTCAAAAAAAATTGGCGAAAAGAAAGCTCCGCTAAAATCACAAGCTTAGTAAATCAAATTTTATTTTAAACCCCCGTTGTCATCTCGTAGTTGCACAAAAACTACTTGGTAAGCTTCGAAACACAACAAATTCGACCGGTTTCACCCATCGAGACAGGTCCAAGTCAGTCCAGTCTTACTGCTTACGAACGAAGGACTTTTCCTCCACTCTATTCTATTTCGCGTACTTTTCCGGTTTCCTTTGGTGTTATCAACTTTTGTTGTTTCCCGCCGTATTCCCTCCGTATTGTTTGAAGATGTCGGATCCTGACCCAATGTCAGCCGATTACTACAAGCGGCTCGGTGTGCCCAAGAGCGCCGATGACAAGGCCATAAAGAAAGCTTACCGTAAGCTGGCTGTAAAGTTCCACCCGGACAAGAATCCCGACAACCCCGATGCGACTGAGAAGTTCCAGAAAATCAGCGAGGCGTTTGCGACGCTCAGTGATAAGGAAAAGCGCAAGAATTACGACATGTTCGGCGCTGATGGGCCACAGATGGGGGGCGGAGGCGGCGATGGCGGCGGTGGTGGGAATCCTTTTGCCGGAGGCAGTCCTTTCGGGGCTGGCTTTGGGGGGATGAATGGGGCAAACGTGCAGTTTTCTTCCAGTGGATTTAGCCGTAGTGATGCGGACAATTTATTCGCTCAGTTTTTTGGCGGAGGAGGCGACCCCTTCATGAGTATGATGGGCGGCGACGGGATGCCCATGGGGGGCATGTCAATGGGTGGTATGCCGCCGATGGGGGGCATGATGGGAGGGATGGGTGGTTTTCCCATGGGTGGCATGGACATGGGTGGCATGAGCATGGGTGGAGGCTTCCCCCGCCAAGCATCTGCTGCTCGCGCTCCGCCAAAGAACTGGGGTGCTATACCTGTAAACACGATGGTATCCTTTAAGAATCTGAAATCTCGACCTGAGCGAAACGGCGATCGCGGCTTTGTTCAATCGTTCGACCCCTCAACTCAGCGCTGCATCGTCAAGCTTGAGGACGAGGATGAAACGATGAGCTTGAAACAAACGAACCTGCAGCAGCATCTCGGAAATGTCAAGGTCGTCAACACCAGCCAGTCGAACTTGAACAATCGGACGGCGACGATTTTGAGTTTCGATGACGAGAAGGAGCGTTATCTTGTCTATATCCCATCGCTCAAAAAGACTTGTGCTCTCAAGTCGATGAATGTTCAGATGAAGAAAGGGACCGTTGGCGAGATCAGCGGGCTCACTAGCGCCAAGGCTGGTTGCATCAACGGGAAGTGGGGTACGATAATTGAGGTCGGAGAGCGGTATGAGGTGCAGGTTGATGCCAAAAATGTCTACAAGATCAAACCTGAAAACTTTCGCGTGTGAAGCGTTTGACGCGTTTGGCCGCCAGTTCTTGGGTTTTTTTTGTGGATGATATAGAGTGTGATGATGATGATGAGAGTGATATTTGTGCTGTAAAATGTTAAAAGTGCTACTTCGTTTCTTTACAAAATAAGCATCCTAATCCACATTCTCTACCGCTACTGTCAAGGACATTCTTGTTCTTGTTCCCAAAAAATGACCTGCTCACCGTCGCCTTCCCCCTCCTCTCTGCCACTACCTTCTCTGTCGCTGTTTTCTTCGCAGTCTTTTTCGCACATTGCTTCCAATTCTTCCAAGGTGAGCTCTCGCTCGCTCCGCTCCTCAACAGAACGCTTCCGCTTCCTCGTCGTCGTCCTCGCAACGCGCCTACTTCCGAGTATTTCGCAAAACAAATTTCGCACCTCCTCCACCCTGTCGCCATCGATCCCCTCCAGATATTCGTCGACCAAGCTATTAAGAGAGTACATCGAGCAGCATTTGTCTCGATCGTAGCCGGCCATCCAATTGCGCTCCTCCACCTTCCACTTCTGCTGGCTCTTTTCACGGAGGTTCTTTTGCTTCATCACCCCCACATTGGGATCAAAGAGGGACAAGAAATCGCGTGACAACAAATAACGGATCCAAGAGACGACTAGCTGCAGATTTTCTTCGCTTCCTGTCTTGGCTTCGCTCGTGCATAGCTTATGCACGAGCGCCGTTAGCAAGTTCTGCGTGAAGGAACTGCGAGCTGACTGCAGGGCAACGAGCAGCGCCTTGTATCTCCGTTTCAACTTCTCGAACGGACTGCTCTCCTTGAAGGTGCACAGAACCCCGAAGGTGCTGCCAGTCGGAGCTTTACCGCCACCACCATCTTCGCTCACCCCAAAACCACCTTCACGATCCCCCAAATTCCCCTCAACAAAGAAAGCCAACACCACCTCAGTTGAAATCGCCAAACTCGTGTTTTTGGCAAAGTCTCTGGCAACAACGTTGACGGCCTTGTGGTTCTCGCTGCTGTTTCCTCCGCTGCTACCGCTAATTAGAAATTTGCTCGCTCGCTTGTACTCAAACAGCTTGTTCATGATATTTTCGTAATTTACTCTCTGCAGCGATGCCTTCTTGTCCCAGTAATTGTCGTGGAAAAATGCGATGAGCGTAGAAGCCGCCATTCGCAGCGTTGCGAGAGATGGTAGCTCGTTGTGAGCAATGTCATGGCGAAGGTCGACCACCCAACTCGGGATACCAATGTCCGTGGCCAGCACTGCCACGCTTTTCTTTCCACCTCCCCCCTGTTGCCCAACGTCAACCAAACCATTCACACCGCGCAAAATTGCCATCGCATATCCTGCCCTCAATTCCTGGGCAGTCCGCGCGGACAAGTTGCTCTGCGCTGACAAGTTGCTCCGCGCTGATGATCGACATACAAGCATTCCAACCGTATCCCAGAGGATACACTCGCTCAGCGCACATGATGATTCTATGCTCAGGGCCAACCTACTGGTTCGGTTTCGCCAAATGCTGACTGTCTCTACCGCGCCTCTCACGCACCCGAGCATCGACGTTATTGTATTGCACATATTTCGCGATGCGGCCTCCCCCTCTGCGACAGGCGCAAGCTCTATTTCTCCCCCTTCGGCAGCACTTGAAATCACAAAAGTTAGCCCCGCAGCCAAAGCGCTGGAAACCGTGTGCTGCAGTGTTGCTGCAGCTATCAGTGATCGCCCAGTATCCATAAACTCGCCGGAATTTCTCCATGGTGTTCGTCGCATATCTCCGTCTTACTACTGGTGGCACAGTTATAAAGTGGCAGAGCAAGGTGTAGTGGGAAAACTTGTCAGCTTGAGCACCCAATAAAGCAATAGGCTTGGCACTGGGAGTGAAAATATATTCCTTCTCTTTTTTTTCACCGACCGTGATATTATTTACACCCGACGACGTGACAATGCACGCTCCTACCCTATACGCTCAGTTCGCGTCCTTGTCTCCAATCATCTCCTCGGTACACACATCTCCAATCAATCCCTCCTTAAAAACCATCACCCGATCGGTACATAATATCGACAACGACTCTCGCCGACGTGTGCAGTACACAGTTCTCGACAATGAAATTCTGAGCTGTGTTGAGGAGCGCCCTGAGATCAAAGCCTCCGTCTTCTCTCCTTCCCGCAGCATCAAGGTGAATCTGGTTGTGAGCAAAAAGAAGGACATTGAATCCACCTTTTTTGAGGTTTGGGAATCTGATGCCCTCACACAGACTGTCAAGCTTCCAGTTGAGAGGATTCATGGTGCAGTCTGCACAGATGATTGGTTTGGCTCTTTGAGCATATGCGAGGCAACTCGCCAGGTCGTCTATGGGGCTGAGGTCCTAAAACTCAAGACGAAGTCTTTCTTTTCCCCTCCAGACGATGACGATGACGATGATGATAAAAATAAAAATGAAAATAAACCGTTGATTGGCTCAACTAATGTGGACGGTGAGGGCTTGAGTGAAACCTTTGGGGAACGCTACACCAAAACGTCCAAGCTTTCTCTCTTCATTCTTGACTTGAATACGAAGAAAGTTGCAGCGATTACTAATACTCCTGGCTTTGAAAAACGGTTCTCAAATGGAGGTTTCTCTCTCGGACAGGCAGTGATCTCGCCCAGTGGTGGGCACGTCGTTTACTCCGCATGGAAGGTCGGAGATCGCCGGCTTGGGTCAATCTACTGTTATCAAAGGCCTGTTGCCATCTACTGCTCCCCCCTTGGTTCCCAGACGGATTTGTTCGTGTCCCTCTCCCCGGAGAACTCGCTTTCGCGCTCGCCTGTGTTTAGTAGATGTGGCTGCCACCTGGCATTCCTGGCGAGTTCTCGGGGTTTCGAGACACACAACGGGGCTGTCAAGGTCTGTGTTATCGAATTTGATCAAGTTGAAGGCGCGAGGACCGATACGGCGCGAGATCTTTGTCCAGAAACCCTCTGGGTCGATAAACTCCCGTCGAATTGCTTCTCCCCGAAAGCGAGCACACTTTACTTTACGGGTCTCTACAGATCGCGAGTTCAGATCATGTCGCTAAGTACTCATAAACGGTTTAATGGCGAACCAACCCTCTTGTGGAATAATGGCGATGATTCGCGCTCTATTTTGGAAATCACTGACAACGACATTACAATGACTGTATCGTCGCCTAACTCCCCCACAAAAATCGCGACGGTGCTGTACAATGATGAGGACGATACCTATTCAGAGGAGGACGGGAGAGAATACCTGACGTTTCCGCCAATGTCAACCAGTAGCCTCGTTGACACGAGCGTAATCGATGACGACGACCTGTGCGACTTTTCGTATGACGTTTTCGATGTTAAGGAGAATGTCCAGGGAATACTCCTCCTCCCTCAAGATAATGGGTCACCCGCTACACCCCCACCCCTGATTGTTACTCCACACGGGGGTCCCCACTCTATGTCGACGACTTCCTTTATCGGTGCGTATGCCTATCTCGTAAAGTCGGGCTACGCAGTTCTGCATGTGAATTACCGAGGCAGCACGGGCTACACTGTTGAGAGTCTTAACGAACTTCCCGGGAACTGCGGCGCCGTCGATGTGTCTGACGTTTTTGAAGCGACGCAGGCTGTTCTAAAGCGAGGGGTGGTAGACGAATCCCGTGTAGGGATCTGCGGTGGTAGCCACGGCGGGTTTCTTGCTGGTCACATGGTGGGCCAATTTCCTGAGCTGTTCAAGGTCGCTGCCCTCAGGAACCCTGTCACGAACATAGCAACAATGGTCACCGCAACGGATATACCTGATTGGTGTCATGTGGAGGCGCTCGGGTTCGGAAAGTACGATTTCGATAATTTCCGCTCTCCTAACGCTGAGGAAATTTCAAAGATGTTCGCTTGCTCGCCGGCAGCCTACGTTCAGAACGTGATTGCTCCCGTTCTGATCGCGCTCGGAGACGTGGACTTACGCGTCCCCCCGTCGCAAGGAATCGAGTTCTACTACACTTTGAAGAACAAGGTTAAAACGAAGCTTCTTCGCTACCCGGACGATTGTCACGCTATCGACCATCCTTTGAGTGCGGGTGATCACTGGGTCAACATCAAAAATTGGTTCGATGAGCACTTGTAATTAAATTCTTAGTAACAGTGATTATTGCAGAAATGGTTGTAGAGGAGTTTCTTGTTTTTTTTGTTTCATTTTTTTTTTGCTTTATATCAGGTATTCTTTATTTTTGCTTACTAAACCAAGGCATCCGTTCGTAGTTGACGATTCCCCACCCTGTGACGGCATCCCATCCTTCAACTAAGCCAAGGCCTTGGCCTTGATCCCTTCGTAGTTGACGGTTCCCCACCCTGTGGCAGCATCCCATCCTTCAACAGCATCGAACCCGCCACCGCCTACTCCACCATTGTTGCCACTTTTGACATCATAGAAGCAGTCTTCACCGCATCCATAAAGGAATGGGTTGGCGAAACCTAATGGAGCCCCGCCGTTACTCAACCTTTCGTTGTTCAATATTGCGAACAAACCGGCGACGACAGGGGATGCAGCGCTAGTTCCAGCGACACCCATAAACTTGCCATGAACCGCGACGCAGTAGGTGTTGGTCTCGCCTGCGAGAGCAGACACATCAGGGTAGCCGCGCCCAGTAGCATTGTACTGGTTCGCAGGGGGTAGCGTATCAGCGCTGGTCTTAAAATAACCGCTTACAGCTTCAGCCTGCCAATCAGCCGTAGGAAAGGTGTTACTGAATCCACCGCCCCCATTGTTCCACGCAGTCTCATCTCCTATCTCTCCCTTCTTGACAAAGTTAGTGCCGCCTACCACCGTAACATATGGTGATCCTCCAGGGAAGTCGGGATTGAAGACAGGGTCCGTGCGTTTCTTTCCAGTCCTGCCCCAGACACCCTGGTCCCCGCTTGCAAACAGAACGGAGATACCTCGGGCTCCGAGTTTCATAAACTCGGTGTTAACGGAGTACATGTACTCTTCGCTTGTCTGCTGGATTTCGTCGTTCCCATAGCTAACGCTGTGAACCTGAGCAGCCGCCTCGTCATCATTCACCTTGGTCGCCCAATCAAGAAGACTAAAGGTGGCGCTGTAATATACATCGAGGGGAATCGATCCTCCAACGGCCTTGATGTACTCAATGTCAAGGAGCGACTCGACACAACTCTCTAAGCCGTGCTTACAGAGCCCATCTCTGTTACCACCAATGTTCTTGTCGACGGTGACGGGGTTGGTAAGCTTGCAGCCACTGGTAAAAGCGTCCATATCGTCTGTATCATAAAATTGCGTTTGAAATTCAGCAACAGCCATTCGGTTGTTGGCCGCCACGTCGCCGCTGTCAATAGTAGGATAGCCGTAGCGTGCCTGCAAAACAGCGGGGGTTACTTTTCCAGTACAAGTTTTGGCGTCGCAACTGTCAAACTCGTCGTCACCACCAAAGATTGTCTCCTCCTCGTCGTCCTTTATGATAGGGTGGAAGCTGAGCTTAGGGAAGCGGAGCATGTTGTCAACGAAGCTCACCACCTCCGCCAGACAGTCTGGCAAGTGATAGCTAGTCCCTGCACGGATTATAGATGTCGATGAGCCGGCCGGCGCGTTGACATTCTTCCAATGGTACATTTTTGCGTCAAAGAATTTTTCGGCCTTCTGAGCACTCATCCTGACAGATAAAATGTCTCCGTATCCATTGGCGGTCACCTGTGCACCCTGTTTCACAAAATGATCGGTCACGAACGCCGTATGATTCGCGTTCACGTTAAGGATGTCCTTTACCTCTTCGATGGACAAGTGCTGTCCATACTTGTCAGAACTTGGCGTCGAAACATCCATGAGGGTGTCGTGGAGCTTTTCCACATCTGCGCTGTTGTGCTTCAACACAACGTAAAGATCGACCATATCGGAGTCGGTTACGCGAGCCTGCGAATGCGAATGCGAATGCGAATGCGAATGCGAATGCGAATGCGAATGTATGTTAGGTTGAGGTCCGCACAATACGTGTCCGGGTGGAGGGGATCTTTCCCGGGTGGAGGGGATCTTACCTGGCGATCCCATGATGGGCTTGAACCAGCCGTGATGGAAGGTTCCATCTTGGCTGCATAGGCCGAACTTAACGCGAGCAAGGCAGAGTAAAACTTCATCTTGGAAATAAAGAAGTTAGTGAAGACTTTCTTTTTTTGGCGTCACACACTGCTTTCGACTGCTGGCACACTTTTGGATTTTTGGAGTTGGATGACGAGGACCTTCCGCTTTCATGCCGACATCAGCACCAGCCCAAAGGACTATGATGACGAGTACCGCACTCTGACTCTTAACGCTGACGGCACCTTCACTGACTATAATGAGCACTTGTGGGATCTGAAGGAGTCGTGGGTCACAGAGGGCGTATCATGCATCGTGTACAATGGAACCTACACGCTCGAAGCGCCCCAAATAATCCGCCTCACGTACAAGGCAATCGTCTCCAAGGTGAATAACGTGGTGACAGGGGAGGAATCTCTCAAGGCGGAAGAGCCGCTAAACGAGCAAGTCAGCGCATCCGGTACGCTGTCAGCGGACGGAAAATCGCTGACAATCATGAAATTCCAAGGAGGCGAAGCAGAGCCTCAGACCCTTGTGATGGGTGGTCGCCATGAAATCCGTGGTGGCAAGTACAGCTGAAGACTCGGCACGGGCATGCATTTCCTTCTTCCCCGTACAACATGATATTCTGTACACACGGTGCGGAGCGGAGGCGCCTCCAAACTATCCCCTCGAAGGCTTAACCCGTAATACGACGACACATTAAGTTCCGCGGTCCCTCGTTAGACAATTTCCTCGTACTTAAACGTCCCCTTCCTGGCAGTAGCGCGCCCAACAACAACACCCAACAAACGGCGGCTGCGAAAAAGAAGAAAAAAATGATTAATACATTGACATATAAAAATAACAAATAGCCTCCAAAGCAAAAGCAAAAGTTTCCCAAAAAGCCCTCGCGCGGCTATAAATATTACAATTCATTCAAGAACCAATCAATTGCTCTTCTTCTCTTCAGCCACCTCCTCCTTGACAAAGTCTGGGTTCTTCTTTACGAGCACGAGGCCTTCCATGATGGGAGTGACAGAGAGCCACTCTTCGTCACCTAGCTCGCTCCTCTCCTTATTTTGCAACAAGACAGGTGTCGTGTGGGTTTGGAACCCAGTGATTGCCTTGGGGTTCCCGGCCTTCCCAATAGTATCCACAGCCTGTCCAACCCGTGCCGTAACCGGGAAAGTTGTGCCCACCTCGTCTGCCTTGACAGTAACAAGCATTCTGGGATTCATAGCGCACGTCAAGAAATAAAGCAAATAGTGGCTTTTGTCTAGCAGAGTTGCCTTCATGTCCATACAAGCGTGTAACACAGTCAAGATACCTCCGATTGCCTGGGGACAGATCAAGAGACGGTCGCTGTGGTAAGGAGAGAGGCTTATGAGCCCCTTCGCCTGGTGTAGCAAACCCTGGGCAATCCTGACGCAGAAAACCAAGTTAGCGTCCTTGGTGTAGAACTCGCTCAGCCCGCGGAGGAGACCCGCGACGCGGCTGTTGTTTGTACCGGCGGAAATCAGTCCGAGTCCCATGATAGCGTTCTGGGCTGTCTCGACGTCAGTGTCATGGGAGAGTCGCGAGAGCTGGTCTACGACAGCATAGTCGGGGTTCGAGATGTGGAGGAGGGCTATGGCCAGAGGCACGGCGCGTTTAATAGGGGCCTCACAAAAGTGCAGCAGATGTTCGAAGGAGCGCATAGCCATCTCATGACCAATCTCTTCGTTCATGGTGATCAAAGCGATACCTAAAACAGCAACAGCTTGGTGTTCAGCTGCCTCCGCCTCCTCAATGTGCTCCGCGCACTCGTGCAGCATTTGCTGGACCTTCTCGACATTGCCAGTGGCGCAGTAAGCACAACTGACAAGGATGTTGGCGGCGAGCTTACCAATCTTGTGGGTAATAGTCTTGACCGCTTCTACCATGGGTTCGGCCATATCACCCTTGCCCAGGTAAACTAGTCCAAGGCCTAATGCGACGAAACGCGCATGGCTGTGCTCCATGTTGTCGTCTGACAGCTCCATAAGGCGTCCCACAATGGCCGCCCCAACTTCCCCATCGCAACTGCCAACGTGGATCATACCAAGCGACAGCGCCGCTAATCCTACCTCCACCATGTCTACCTTGTCGTCGCCGTCGCCTTCGACGATTTCCTGAAGCGAAGTGCCGACATCTTCCCTGTGTGTGCCTGAGTAAGCGATGCCAAGGGATACACAACTGCTCGTCTTCATCAGCCCCGAGGCCCCAGAGACGTACTCGCTTAACAGTGCCAGAGCAGGATCAGCGTCATTGCGGACTCCACAGCTCAGTATTCCCACGGCCAGGGCGGCCCCGGCCTTGATGTATTCTTCCTTGGAATACAAAAACTTGTCCACGACGTTCAGCCCTTCGTCCACGTTCCAAAGATAAATGGTACCAAGGGAAGCAGCAGCAGACATCATCCCGTGATCCTTGTTCTTGTACAGCCATTCGTTCCCTTCCGTTGTCATGAGTTTGTCGCTACCGAAGCCGGCATTGACAAATGCATTGACGAATGTGGAGGAGAGGTTTGCCCGAGCGCTATCAACAGGCGCGTTGTTGGAGGAGCGGCGGAGGAAGCTTCCAGCTGTGTCTGCCAGATGGGATTTGTAAATATCCTCCGGCGTCTTGGCGTCGACGACGTCAAGCTCGCGGCCCAAGTTCGCAAAGGTCTCGCTGAGACTTTCATTGCCGACAAGACCATTCAGCTCCTCTGCCAAATCGTCATCAATATTGTCAATTGTCCCTTCCTCAAATTCGTAATTAGATCGGTGTCTGCCCAATATTATGGCAAGCTGTAGTCAGTTTTGCGTCGGTTAGGGTGGAGTAAGTATTGGGGTACGTATAGGTTGTATGCACTATATGTGCGATACACATACGTGTGATACACATACATGCGACACACAAGTCATCTCTGAAAAATTACTCACCTGCTTGTAAATCTGGTTGCTGTCATTTTCGTCCAATTCATTGTCGACTGAAGCGACGACGCCAGTAATCGCCGCATTCAGACCGTCACCTTGCAGGGATCCATTCCAACCGCGCATCAAAACAATCCTCAGCGCTAGCACCCATTCCCGCTCCCTCTCGACGATATTACCCGCAGCGAGGCAGATCTTCTCCCTCTCGCTTTCGTCAGGCTCAAACATGCTGCTCTTGAGCAGATAGGGAGCGAGCCGGAGGAAGGATTCGTCTGTTTTGTCATCGTCTGCCATGGAATCGGATGATAATTTGGCCGGAAAGACAGAGCTCATGTAGCCAGCAAGACGTTCCACTCCGTTTACCTCCAAAAGGAGGTCCACTGCTTCGATGCCTGAGCCAGGGCCCTGGCGAATTAAGGACGGGACGATGATGTCAACAAGGCTACGACACAGACGCGTATGTGGACGCGGACACGACAACACGAGACAAAATGAGACAAAACCAGACAAAACCAGACAAAACCAGACAAAACCAGACAAGAGGAGAGAGTGAGCAAAATATTCGGATCCGGAAAGGGCGAGAGATATCACACAGACAGCAAAAAAAATTAAACTTACCCGTAGAGATCGTCGGTACTTGGCTTTAAGGGGGGCGGTCTTTCTTGCTCCTCGTCTTCCTTCTCGTCTGACATTCCCCCGCGCTTGGGGCTTTTGGCCTTCTTCGGAGATGGAGGCTTAGCCGCAGCGTCCACCTCATCAACCTCTGTAGTTATCCTAGCGTATTCCTCCCCAATCTGAAAGCTCAAAGCCCTCAAGTATTCCCCACCCCACTCCAACAACTCCCCGCCCTCCTTGGAATTCTCCCTGGAACTTTCCATGGGAGGATTCTTCATGCTTCCTATGATCGCGCCATGCATGAGCCGGTAGTAAAGGACAGGGAGGAGAGGTGTGGAGTGGTCCAGGAGGGAGGGATCAATTTTCTCCTCCTTTTTCTTGTCTTCATTGCCGTTTCCGTTTCCGTTTTTATCAGAGCTCTCATTCTTGACCTCCTCCGCCTTATTCTTGACCATCTTCTTCTCCGCATCCCCCTTCTTCCCCGTCTTCTCCTCGAGAGCCTTCTCTTCGTCGACTTTCTTCTTGGCCAGTTGTAGCCTAACGGTGTCCTCCTTGTCCTCAATTGTAGCTGGCAGGGTCATGGCAAGGATGGAGAGGAGGGCAGATAGGGAAGAATAGAACACGCATTCCTCATCACGCTTCTTGGAAGTTGACTTCTTCAGCGAAATGCCTCCGGCGTCGAGGGAAGAAGTGAACCAAGAGTGTAGGAGGGAAGAGAACTGCTGCTGATACGTCGGCTCCTCGATTTGAGGGGTATCATCCTTCTTTTTTTTCTTTTTTTCTTGTTGCTCTTCCTCAACTTCCTTCTTCCCGCAGTAAACCTTCAGAGGGATAGGGACGCTGGTCATGGATGAAGTGCTCCCTTTCACAAGGTCGCACATGCTTTGGAGTGTCTTCAAGTTGGTGGGAGTCGTTGGGTTGGAGGCAGAGAGGAGGCTGTCAGCAAGGGATTTCAAGTTGGCAATGAGGGCCTCATCTTCTTCAGCCATTTTGGAGGAGGCAGAGGCAGCGGACTTCTTCGAGGGAGTTTGGGTTTTCTGCAAAACGAAAGAGAGAAAGTAATATATGCGATCGGGCAAGGAGAGGCGCGTGGAGGGGAAGGAGAAGGTTAGAAATAGAAAGAGCAGGGGAGGGAAATTAGAATGGTGGGAAACATAATGTCGCAATGCTCGTCTATGATATTCGTAAAGTCTGCACGCGACAGATACATCTGCCGATATTCGACCGAAACTCGGACTGAGAAAGCCATCGACTAATAACCCCAGCTGCACTGCCTCTTTAAACGAGTCCCTCACGCAAACATTTGGACCCGGTATTTCTCTATACACTATTCGCTTGACGACATCATACCTCCTTCCCCGCCTTCTTCTGTTTTGGTGCGGCCATGGTGGAGTCGAGTGGGCCGGCGAATGCTTCTTTGTGCCAGACACAACAAATTTTTCCTTTTTGAGTCGCCCGCTGAACCAAAGTCAGATTTCGTGTAAGAAAAACATCATGCAGTCCATTTTCCTTATTTTATTCGCTCTCGTCGTTTCAGGTGTATCGGTAAGCACGATGCCAGTGGGAAATCCTTATTTCCTCCGTTTCCATGAGAGTGAGGCGACCGATGACAGCGACCAGGCCGATTTCGGCTTGCCTTGCCTGGCCTCATTTTCCACTCTGCTCGTTCATGCCTGCGATTGCTAACGTGTAATCCGGTTTTCTGTCGCTTGTTGCTAACACCGCCCACTCTTGCAGGCTTTCAATGCTACACCTTTTGTGAAGCGGCCATTCCTCTCCCCTCCAACGACGACTCACATCTCCTCCAACTGCCGAGCCAACAACTCCTCCGCTCTGTTTGCCTGCCGTACTAATGCGAAGAAAGAGAAGCGTGACCGCAACCGCGACAACATGCGAAAGTTTAAGACCAAGGGGAGTAGCAGGAGGAAGAGCATGAAAAAGTTGGCCAGTGTGGCAGCGAGACAGACTGAGATGGACTTCGTTGCCAAGATTTTCAAGACGATCACGGGGGGCGAAGACGATAAACCATCGTCAGGGAAGCGGTAATTTTTGATTTGGACAGGCGGGGCATTACGGGAAAATAATATCGTAAGAGAGTAGTTGAGGAGCAACGCATACGCAACGCGACGAGGCATTTTGTTTCTATTTATGATCTTAAATTTTTACTTTCAGTTAATACCCCCCACGGCCTTGATAGCAAGGTTTATAATCTCTTTTTCTGTGTGATGTTAGGGTTAATATAACCAAAATAGCAAGGTGGAAGAATTGTACAATAGAAACGTTGCCATGTGGAATGATGAACGCGCTCGACAACTCAACAACTGTTTAAAAGGCAGAATATATTCTACCGAAGACCTCCTAAGATATTTTCTAGGCCGAAAATCAATTCAATCTATATTTTCCATCCAAATTACCATTAATCAACAATCAATCCCACATCAAACAAAATTGTTTTTTCAATGGCTCTCCTATTCCTGGTCTTTGCTGCCCTTAGTGTTCCCTCGACGCATCCGGTCCCATTTCCCCCGCCCTCGCTGCATATTACGGCCTCGTCTTCTACTTGCACTGCGTCACGAGTGACCAATGCAAACGATGGTCAGCTGCATGAGATTCTCTGGGAGCTCTCCCGCACGCCGTTTTTCAAGTATTTTGAGGTGGACCTGAGTGCAGAATGCCAGTTTTGGAAGGATGAGTTAGAATTTGAGTGCGGAGGGGGTGATGATGAATTAGAAGGTCACGGAAATGCTGCTAGCAGTTCAGCTGCGATGGATGACCCGTTTGGGAGCTCCCAGGATTTCGATGCGGTCCCGCTCTGTACGATCGCTCCTGAAGCTCCGCCTCCAGCCCCTGACTTCATGCCGATGAGTGATTCCCCTCCTGACTACGCATTTACTTATACTGTCCCCACGGACGAGATTTTGTCGGCCAAAGTTATCAGCTGTAATGACCCTGAATTCTGGGTTGACACTTGTCAGCACCTGATGAATGAATCTCCTACTGTTCAGCGTGTTGATTTACTCAAGAATCCGGAGAGGAACACCTATTACGATGGAAAGCACATCTGGGACGCAATTTATCATGAGAACTGCATGAATTTCGATTCGCATGAGGAGCTCTGTTATGAGGAGAAGGTCATGTACAAGCTCTTAAGCGGCATGCACGCTCATACAACAATATCAATTGCCAAGAACTACTTCCCCCCCTCGAAGCGCCATAACCGAACGAGTTACGAACTTAATCGCGATGTTTTCTGGAAAGCCTTTAGCGGCTCTGAAGGCGAGGAGCGTATCGGAAACCTCTATTTCAGTTACGTTGTGATGCTGCGAGCGCTTCGCCGTGGCTCGACATATTTAGAGAGCTTCGAGGGTTTCGACGAGGCCGTTGAAATGGTCGAAGTCGAGGAAGATAACGATGATGATAACGATGATGATGATAATGATGACGAACTTCTCCAATTCGGCGATGGAAACCGCACACAGAAGCTGGTTCACCGCCTCCTCGACTCCCAAATTTTAAACAGCTGCAGCGATGTGTTCTCTGCTTTCGACGAGAGTCTCATGTTTAAACATGCAAGTATTGATGAGTCGCTGCTGAAGACAAATTTCAAGGGTGTTTTTCACAATATAAGCCAGGTCCTGGACTGTGTACAGTGTCAGCAATGCAAACTCCACGGCAAGCTCGTGATGCTCGGCTACGGCACCGCCCTAAAATTTCTCTTTCTGCCCCCATCTCATTTTCCGGGCTCCTTCTCTCGGAACGAGATTGTCGCCTTCATCAACACTCTCGCGAAGCTTAGCGACAGTATACGGGATATAAAGGACTTTGAGGATGAGGCAGAAGAGAGCGCCGTCACCGGTGCCGTCACCGGTGCCGCCCCAAGTGGAAAAGGAGTGGGGGGGGGGACCTCCATTGCGGAGGCCAATGCCCGCCTTCCCGACTGGCTCGCATTTGCGGATGTTGCGGTTGGAATCGTCAAAAAACTTGGCGATGAGAACCTGATCTCAGCTACTTACGAACACCACCTAGTCTCTCTTGCACTCGAAGGGAACCCCTCCCTACTACTTCTCGCTAAGCACTATTCTTCGGCGCCCCTATCTGAATTCGTCTCTCTCCTCGACTCTGTCGTGCCCTTCCCCTCGTCTGTCAAAGACGGAGTGCCTCACTGGGATGCAATCGTCGTTGGTAGCGGCCTCGCAGGTCTCAGCGCTTCCCTCACCATCCTAGACAGGGGTGGCCGAGTCCTCCTGGTCGAGAAGGAACACCGCATCGGAGGCAACAGTGCGAAGGCATCCAGCGGAATTAACGGGTGCTGCTTTGACGGCAAGGGTACTGACGGGTCGCTGTCGGCGACGGCGACAAATGACACGCTATCGCTATACGTCTCGGACACGCTGGCGTCTGCCGGGGCCCAGGCCCGTCCCGCGCTTGTGGATGTGCTGACGTCTGGCTCGGGGGACGCGATACATTGGCTGAGGGACAGGGCTGGGGTCGACTTGAGCCTCAAGGCTCGGCTCGGGGGACACTCCAAACCGAGGACGCACAGGCCGTCGAACGGCATGGCGGGGGCAGAAATCGTCTACGCCATGCAGAGGGAGGTGAAGAAGTTTGAGAAGAGCGGGGCTGTGAAGATCCTCCTCGACACTAAAGTGACTAGTCTTGTTGCTTCTCCCACTGGTGAAATAACAGGCGTGATGACGACGACAGCAGCAGCAGCAGCAGCGACTACTAATACGACTTCTACTACACAGCAGACCCAGCAGACCCAGCAGACCCAGCAGACACACCTCTCTCCCACGACTATCCTAGCAACTGGCGGCTTCGCCTCCGACCGCAGTCCGCAATCGTTCCTCTCCTCTTACCGCCCCGACCTCCTCCCTTTTCCCGCCACTGCCGGGCCCTTCAGTACCGGCGACGGAATCTCCCTGGCATCCTCCGCGGGCGCGACGACCGTCGACATGGAGCACGTGCAGCTCCATCCGACCGGCTGGGTCGACCCGAAGGAGCCGCGCTCGCCGACCAAGACGCTCGCCGCGGAGCTCATGAGGGGCGTGGGGGGGATCCTCGTCAACGACGACGGGCGCAGGTTCTGCGACGAGCTCGGGACCAGGAAGTACGTCACCGAGAAAATGCTCCAGCACGACCGAGAATACGCCCAAAGCGGAACGTGGTCCAAGACCGACTCGGAGCCGCAGGTCTTCGGGCTCATCCTCACCGAGAAAATGGCGCAAGAAGGCAGGAAGCATGTCGACCTGTACAAGCACAAGGGACTCGTGAGCATGGTGCAAGGAATCAAGGACCTCGCTGAGCTAGTCGGCGTAGAAGATGAAGAGGCGCTCCGACAAACTCTGCGAGATTATCAGTCCCTGGCGTCTGCGTCCTTGGAACAGATTGTTGATCAGAAGGACGATCAGAAGGACCATCAGAAGGACCATCAGAAGGACCATCAGAAGGACGATTTTGGGAAAGATAAATTCCCGAATTTCCCGCAGGATTTCGACGTAGATAATGGAATTTACTACGCAGGTAAGGTGACGCCAGTGTTGCATTACTGCATGGGCGGTGTGAGTATAAGTCCATCGGGCGAGGTGTTGGGTGAAGGCGGTCAAGTTATAAAAGGTCTCATGGCTGCAGGGGAAGTCGCTGGTGGGGTACATGGGGGAAATAGACTAGCGGGAAATAGTCTCGCCGAGTGCGCAGTCTTCGGTAGAAAAGTCGGCCAAGGCGTAGAAATCCAAAAGAGAGAGGGGAGAGGCGGCATTTCTGCGTCGGATTCCGGCTCTGGTTTTGGTCTGGCACCCTCCACTGACGCCGACGCCAGCAAGATCGTCGTCAAGGGAGAGGAACTGCGGACGCACAATTCGCACGCTGACTGCTGGATCGCCCTTGGGGACAAGGTTTATTCCCTCAGTGATTTTGCCGAAGAGCACCCTCCTGGACCAGAGAGCATATGGGAGCTCTGTGGGCAGGATGCCACCAAGGTCTTTCAGACTGTGCATAACTTTGGGATGCTTGACGACTTCACCAATGATGTCGTGGGGAAATGGGAGAAGGAGGAATATGCTTAAAGGCTTAATGTTACGGGTTAGGACACTAGTGGTGGTGGCTGGTATAAGTGATTAATGTATCCGCGTGCCTAATGAACGGCTAAAATAAAAAGAAGATTTACCCGGGTATGCGAGAAAATTTTGCGAGAAATTGACTTTTAATAATCATTTTTGGGACGCCCAACAAGACTGTGGCCGTTCAGCGTAGCCTCGCGACGAAAATGTGTCCGTCGACAGGCTTTCCACCCTCGCTGCGGAACGCTTCCATGGATTCGTACCGCTCGACGACCATGTTCGCTTCCTTGATCATTTTGTGAACAGTCCTGTCGTTGTGGCAAAAGCGTCCGCTAGGCTGCAGGTTGAATTTCCAGTCGTCTGCGCCGAGTGCCTGCACCGTCTTTTTGCTGCACTTCTCCAGAGAGAACACAAAAAGCGAGGTTGCATCCCAGAGGCTACCAGCAACCGCTGAAAAAAGATCTGTCAGATCCCCTATGTAAATTAGGCTGTCCGCCGCGATGACGAGGTCGAAGGGTCCGATCTCGGAAAGGGCTTCGATGGCGTCTCCTGTAAAGACGGAGTCATAGAGCCCCGGGCGCGTCCGAATGGCCTCCTCTAAGATCTTTGAGCTCAGGTCCACGCCAGTGAGATGCTTTGTGACGTTTCTGAACTCGACGCCGAGTAGGCCAGTGCCGCAGCCGATGTCGATGGCCCGACTGTACAGCCTTTTCTTTCGCTTAGGGCTGACTCTATCAAAAGCCCCTCTGACCCTGCGAAAGCCGTCGTATTTGAGATCGTTTACCAGACTGTTTTCGAAATTCGTGCTGTATTCATCAAATAGTTGGCGAACATATTCGTTCGAAGCACGCTCCATGCCTGAATCCTTCGTCAGGGTAGATAAGAGATGCTCCGCCGCGTGGTTTTCGCTGTTGAATTGGAGTGCTCGAGAAAAAGAGTTCGAGGCGAGAGCGAGGCATGGAACCGCCGCTTTCGACGACGCCAAAGTGCACTTCTTCGTGTCCTGCGGATCATAAGTCAACAAGCTGTAACCCAGCCGGTAGTGCAGGTCGCTTAAGGACGACCTACGGTCTTTCTCTCCGAGAGGAGCGTTCGTGGGTTCCAACTCTCCCTCCAACAAAACGATGGCGTTGCCGAATTGATCCACCGCATTCGCAAAGTCCCCAAGGTCATGATAGACAGCCCCAAGGTTGGCGCTGGACTCCCAGTTGAATGGGTCTAGTTCTAGCGCAGCTTTGTAGCAGGTTTCGGCGCTGAAGTTATTGTTGCCGTCCTGGTATAGAATGCCTAGGTAGAAGTGTGCGTCCACGTTGGTCTCATCATGGCGAATAGCGCTCACGAGCTGTTCCTCCCCATCTCCCCCACCAACGGCTTGGATAGCAGTCGCATAGTTTGTGTAAATAAAAGACGCCTGGGGATGGCTATCAATCGATGTGATCCTTTCGAAGTGATAAACAGCAGAATGCATGTCGCCCGCCACCATTGAGGAGATGGCAAGGTCGTAGTGCTCTTCATCAGAGAGAGCACTACTGATCGCAGCAAAAACAAGTTCAATTGCGAATAAAATCAACAGGTGCCTCGACCTCATCACAATTTTTGTAGGGGGGGAGGGTCGGGTTTAGATAGGGGGGGCTGTTCACCCTCGCGTTTTGTCAAAATGGTGTTCCTACCCTCTGTATTTTCTATCATCAGAATGGAAAACCAAAGGGAAAATTACAAACCCCGTTACCTCCCAAGATCTTTTTTTTTTGGCGTCATTTTTCCTAAGCTACTATCCAGTATATACTTTGTCTTCGATTTTGTCTTCTTAGAACCTCTTCGTTTCCGCCTCTCACCCTTCCCGGTATTTTCCTCGTTGGCGGTTCTTTGTTTTTCATTCCAAGGTCCCCTTGACGCCGTCAGTACTCGCTGCCGGTATCAGAAAGATGCACAAGACCCCCCCGCGCTACCCAACCTCGACAAAAATTTCAACACGAAGTTCGCCTCCACCTTCGACTTCTTCTACTATGAATGATGAGAATAAGTTCCCTTTCAGCCAAAACGCCAATCGCAATAATTTTCCCTCGTTCGACGAGTCGATGAGCAAGGGTCTGAAGAATCATTATACGTCTACTCCTTCGATCAAGAACTTGTCGATGAGCAACACGCCAATGCGGTATTACCGTCAGAAATATGACAGGACGCCTCAGAAGTCCAATCATGTGCCCAATCATGGGCCCAATCATGTGCCCAATCATGGGCCCAATCATACACCTTCGCACACTCCCGCACGGGGCACAACGCCAGGCTTCTCCTCGCCCGACCGCGACCTCTTGAATTTGTCGATTGGGACGCGGAGTGCCCTGACGTCGCACTACAGGAACGCTGAGGGTGGAGAGTTTGGGCGTTTCACTGTGGCAAGAAATGACAATGAGGTCGATGAGCAGGAACGCCAGTGGGAGCGGTTGATGTCTACTGCTGAGGAAAATACAGACACAACTTCCGAGTCATCATCGCAGCCCCCCCTGTCGTTAGAAGAAGTGAATGAACAAGTAATGAATGTCGCACACAATGAGGATACTAGCGACAGTGGTGACTCTTACTTTTCCAACGAGGAAAAGACCAAGCTGTTGCTGACTCCAGAAAAGACCCAGCAGCAGAGCAAAAGCGACCGCAAAAACGACGACTACGATTTCGTCCAAGCGCCTACAGAGCGGAATGTGGAGTATGTTTCCGGAAGCGAAAGTTCTGATGAGGAGGAAGATGTAATGCACAAAATGTACGCTCACGCAATGCAAATCGATGAGCATGAGGATGAGCACGACCTCGGAGAAAATGAAAAGATTTGCCTGACAGATTTCTCGGTCGACGTCCAGATGACTGGGGAGATTTACTTCCAGCCCACATCCTCCAATGTTGTCCCTCCCTCGACTCCGAATTCGAATAATCTCTTCACTCCTCAGAGCAACCGGAAGAATAACGCGAACAGAACACCAAACGTTGCCAAATTCTCTCTTGCGAGCCCTGGATTCGGGTTGTCCCCAATCAATAAGAGCGGGCTGCCCGTCAGAACACCAGACAAGAGGGATACTGCTCCTGAGCCCTTGAGCCCTATCATCAGTGATGGGGGAGATAACAGCATGAGAGACAACAGCATGAGCCATTACAGCACACCCACTCGCCAGAATAGCACCCCCGAAAATTCATCAACAACGCCATTGAACGACAATTCGCCGGCAATCAACATAGATATGGATGCGCACATGCTAAGTAATAACATAGGAGGTGGGGGTGGTGTTGGGGGTGTTGGGGGTACAGGACAGCGCCGTTTCGTGAGGAAGAGAGATGAATTGGCAATTAAAAACGAGATGACCAACAACACGAACAACACGAATAACACGAATAACACCGCTTTATACAGTAACAACAACAACAACAACAACAACAACAACAACAACAACAACAACAACAACAACAACAACAACAACAACAATAGCGGTAACAACGTCACTAACAACACTAACAACAGCAGCAAGACCGCTGACTCCATAGCATCTGTGTCCTTGCTGGAGTCCTTCAATGATGCAGTGCAGACGAGTCCACCCATGACACGAAGAACGACCTCTAACATTCGCACTCCTCACACGACCCATGCGACGGCGACAACGACAGCAACGACTACGACTGCGACGACTACAACGACACCTACACCGAACAAGGCCAATGCTACCGCGTCAACGACTTCCACAACAGCATCGACTTCATTTCTTGGCAGCCCGCATTCCTTTGGAATGGCTGGACTGATGGCAGAGGCTACAGAGGCCGGAATAACTGACAATGAGGCCCGCTATGAGTACGCGAAATTCATGAGGAATAACCTGGCGAGTGGAGGCCACAACGGATCCGGCAGTGGCAGTGGCGGTGTCAGTGAAGGGTTCCATAGGATTGGCGGTGAAGGGTTTACCTCTACCATAAAAGATGTCAGCCATTATCGTGAGCAACCTATGGTTTTCAGTGATGGCAGCTCACTTGATAACAAATACACGGGAGAGGGGAGGGAGGAGAGTGAAAATAAGGGGTTCTGGAAGAAGCGGTTGGGCCACAAATACGCCTTCAGTGACTGAAATTTTTTCAAATGTGACTGAACTTGATGACTGTGATGCTGACGACTGTGATGACAAAATACAAGCTTGACAAAATAGATGAAAATGCATATGAAGAAAAAACTGGCAAAAACTGCAGCTAAATTTTACACTACGGAAAGGAGGTCACTGTCTACTATGTTTATTACCCTCCACTTTCTCAGGCGGCCGTACTGCTCTTTGTTCCAAAACTCACACTTTGTGGTATCCCTCCCGTTTGCTGATGTCTCCGAGGTGTCCAGCTTGGCTGATGACATCGTCCAAGTTTGTCTCGCCAAGCGAGAGAAGAAATTTTACCTTTTCATGGTCCATTTCATTGATGTTTTCCCTAAACTCAACCATAGTCTTTTTTCTGACGAAACCCCTCCGATTCTTCGTTGGCATTAAGTCCGATGCCCGGAGTAGGCGACGATATAGAGAGAGCGCTTGAGCACGGTGGGCGACCATTTAGGCGGCCCTATTGCTCTTTGTTCCAACACTCACACTTTTTTGGTACCCTCTCGTTGCTGAGGTGTCCAGCTTGGCTAATGATGTCGTCCAAAACGGTTTGGATGTTTGATTAATTACTTGAAGCATTTATGAGTTTTATTTTTCTCGGATTTTTCAACCGAGTAAAATTAACTACTAACCTCCAACTCCTCCATCTACGAACATGACAGAGGAAGCTCCAAAAGCTCCGAGGGAGATCACGGTCTCCTTCTTTGTAAATGCTTTGAAGGCTGTGGATGCTATTGGCGGTACAGTAGAGCTGGACTTCCAGATGTACGCGTCATGGATTGATGAATCACTGATCGGTGTTCCTGTTGAAGAACGCCCCCCTTATGATGAAGAGAGTCGAAAGGAGGGGGATGAGCGTCCGTGCTGCTACAACCCGAAGCTGGAGGTGAACAATAATGTCTCTCTTGAAACTCTCTGGTCATTATATCCCCCCGTTCACCAAAACCCTGAAACTGGGTTCGTCATTTGGGGAGCTCGTTATCGAGGGTCCATTTCGAATGAGATGGATCTGGCAATGTTTCCACTGGACAGCGACGGGATAAGTATCAGTGTTGGTCCCAAGGATGAAACGAATGATAAATGTGTCATCAAAATCGATCCAAAGAAACACGGATTCCCGGATGCCCCGGGAGACCGCATAAAGAAGTCGAATTTGGCGGAGTGGAGTGTGGACGTTCCTAGCGTTAGACTGGGGCTAAGCGGCCCAACAGGTAGCGGGAATTTTTACAGCAACATCGAATTCTGTATCATGGTTCATCGGAACTTCATGTACTACATGTGGAAGGTCTTGGCAATTGTGTATCTTCTGATAGCCTCGATGTTCGTTATATTCGTGATGGATCCGGTTGATGATTTTGCCGACCGAATCAATATTTGCCTGACCTTGATTTTAGCAGCCGTGGCGTTTTTGTATGTTGTAGGTGAATCGCTCCCCAAGGTCCCGTACCTCACCCTTTTGGACAAATTGATGCTCTTGGCCTTTTTCTTTATCTTCCTGGGCGGGGTGGAATCTCTCGTTGTTTTACTGGCCGCAAGGCATGGCAAAGGCGACCTTCAGAAGAAAATCGACATGTGGTCGGCTATATTCTTTCCAATAGTCTATTTCGGCTTAAATTTGTACTACCTGATGTCTGGTATAAGGTACAGAATGATCCTCATCAACAATAAGGACAGCGAGGAATACCAGAAGCAACTCGCACTAGATAGTAAAATTAAGGTTCAGTCGAGTGCCAACGAGAAGAAAACGGAGGAGGCCGAAGATGAGGGTGTCGCCAAAGACAAAGACAGCGCGAGCGACCAAGAGAGTGAAAAGAAAAATGCGAAGGGGGTGAACCCGCTGTTGAATAACCCAATGTACAATAAGCAGAAGAAGACGGCTGGCAAGAGACCAACACACACGACAGGCCACGGCTCCAAGGCTGACCCCGCCAAAGCTGACACACGCTCCCCCCCCCCCCCCC
>ERZ651776.1770-NODE-1770-length-25142-cov-4.935927_pt1 | contig 25142 bp, 24 predicted proteins | sample MGYA00514761_ERZ651776 | MGnify/ENA metagenome assembly ERZ651776 | reverse complement strand
GGGAGGGATAGGGGGGGGGACAGTATCAGGAAAGGGTGAGCGAGATGTTCGTAGAATGTAAGGGGGGTATGACAAAAGACAGGGCGAGACAATTCCTGAAATTCATGGCAAAGTCTTTGGATAAAGGGCAGGTGCTAGATAATATATAGGGAGCGACTTGCAGAATATACGGAGGATCCAGAGGTCAAGGAGGCGATGGATAGGAGTATTGACAGATACATGGGAAAATAACTCAAAACACGAATGAATCCACAAAAGTTCATTTGAAAAATATCAGCCCAATCTCTTCAATCTCTTAGTTAAAGCTACAGACATTTTCGCGTTATCACAGACGTCCCCTCCTCGAATCTGTCATCCTGTATGACTGTATGCTCTAAATTTATAGCTCGCTGCCAGGCATGGGTGGACAAACATCAAGATAGCCCTTGTGAATGCACAGAACAAAATGGTAGGGCTGAGCTAATTGAGGATTATAGGAGACTAGTTGACAACGTGTCTCATAAGATAGCGTCTGGTAGAGTCGGTTACCACATAAAAAGATTACGTGGTATCATAGCACCCGAATGTACACACAAGGGGTTGCCCAAAAAAGAGAAAGGGGAAGCTACGAGTTCATCTCCTGAAGAGCAGAGGGTTAGTAACCACATTAAGAACCCCATTAATAACGCCATTAATAACGCGAAGGTGAAGAAGGAGAGGAGAGATCGTGCCATCAAGTACCACCTGGAACACGGAGAATCATCTCCTCTCTCAGACGAGCAGGTCGAGGAGGAGGTCTGTCGGATAATTTCGGACGTCGACATTGGAGGACTCGGTACGCTCAAACGCCTGCAAAGTGACCCCTCCTACACGTTCTACGTTGGAGAGACCAAGAGGTCTCTGAAGGAAGAGGGCTTAAGATGGCTTACCGCGAGGGGCAAACTGGGAGGCGGAAGTAACAGGCCGGTTCTGGTACATTCGGACCATACGGTCGAGAGCCCTAACCTCCTCACGATGAAGACCGCCGAAGAGGACTTCGGCTTTAAGTCGCAGATATTGTATGAGACGACTCTCCTCATTAACGCCTCCGCGATGGAGGATAAGCTACAGGACTACTTCCTGTATCTTCCGTTGGGTACCCGCAGGTTATGGCGCTGTGTGGCAAAGGGGCAGTCATCAGACAAGGATGACGTGGAGGAGAAGGAGATCTACAAGGTCTTTATCACCTACTCGACGCAGGTCGCGGAGAAGTTGGAAGAGGGGACTTTGATGATCCAGCCGGGCGAGCCCCCTAACAACAAGAAACGCCGTCGCGAGTGGGAAGAGAGTCAGGGTTTGCTGTAGGGTTAGTATGAGTAGGGTTAAGAGTAAGGGTTAGGGTAATAGGTTGAACAAGAAAATCAAATCTGTTCCTTCATCTCATTGTATTTCTCCTTCTCATCAACGCGTTGTTTCAAAGAACGCACCGAGCTTCTCTGCTCCGTAAACTGTATCACTTCGATAGCCGATCGCCGCTCGCTTTGCTCACCTTCTCATGGTGTTTCATCCATGGAGACGCTTGCGGGAATCCTCGACTTCTCGAAAGCCTTGGCGGTGACCTCGTCCACCCTTCCTCTCTTCGTCGTGCTCATGAAACCGGTGTTTAGCAGTTTTTTTTGCCATTTTTTGCTTTTGCCAATTTCAAAGATGAATGATCTCTCGTAAATCAAAAATCAGTTAATATATGTGCTAAATACGCTCGCTAAACATTACTGCAAAACATTTATAAATTCATACGTATCCACTCGTCCTACATGAAAAAGAAGGTCAATAGACCCATTCCAAGTCACGCTCGACGACACCAAAAAATAAGATAGGATAGTAGTGGCCCCCTTAGCTGAACTCACTGACGGCGAAACTGATGGCATGTCCACATGACTCGCAGCTGGTTCCTCCGGGCTGCTCCTTTCCGCAGTTGCCACAGACGAGATAATTATAGGGCCCGAGCATTACTAGCAACGAGGTGGCCAATGCGCTGTTGCTCTTGGACATTTTCTCCTCACCAGCCTTTTTCTCTTCCCCTTGGATGCTTCCCTCGGAGATTTCAGGAACATTTCCGCCTTCGTTAGGTCCTTCCCCGCCGGCGTAATCCTCTGCGATATCGATCAAGGAGTCGAGACCGAACTTCAATAAGTTCCTGCAGTTCTGTTCATCGTCGACGACTAAGTTGACGAGGCAAGTCAATGCGCTCTCGAGAATGCTGTCCCTGCCTCCGACTTTGCACCCTTCGCACACACCGACGAGAACTTTCACACCGCTAAGATTGCCGAACTCCTTCTTGTTAAGGGCGTTGCCGTGAGCACAGTTTCTGACGGCCCAGAGTGCAGGAAGCAAGACCTCGTCATCGACCTCCTTCGCGCCGACGATTTCGATCAAGACCTTGCATCCTCCGAGTGACCTAATATCGTCTTGCTTTCCAACGTTACTCCAGACTTCCTCCGCGATGCTCTCGCAGGCCAGCTTTTTGATAAGCTTGTTGTCCGTCTGACAGAGTTGGAGCATACCGGCCACCCCAAACGCAGCCTTCTGCTCGGCTAAACTGTCGATATTCTTGATATCTGCGAGCTCTTCCAAGACCTCCAGTGCGATCTTTCTAGCATCTTCGCTCTCGCTGCCTTGCATGCCCGCGAGCGCTTCGACACCGCCTTCGTTTAAGATCATTATCTTCAAGACATCGTGCACACTGAGATTGAGGAGGGCCATTGCCGCGTACTTCTGGATCAAAGGAGCCGTGCTCAGGCATCTCTTCACGAGTATGGGGAGCAATCCTCCATCCTTGCCTAGCGGCACGGATATATTATCAACGTACGTCAGGCTTACGACAGCCCTTAAGGCATTTTCAATTATGGGCTCACAGAAATCTTCAGTGCACATTTTCACAATCATTTCTAGCCCGCCATCCACCTCCCTCAGGCGCTCTCTGTTCTTGTCGTGAAAGTAAAGCGCGTTGGCCAAACAACAAACTGCATTGGTCTGTACTGGCAGATATTTGCTCTCGCACAATGTCAAAACCTGCTCCAGATATCTCCCGATCCTCTCCTGGTTCAAGGGGTGCCACCCCAAATTACTCAAGGCCCAAAGAGAATTCGCCTGGACAGCCTCGTCGCTTGCCTCGCAAAGTAAAAACAGCGCCTCGACTCCTCCTCTCAAACCTATCTTTTCCCGCTGCTCCTCGTCCTGGGCTATATTACCTATAACCAAGGCGCTGTGTCTCTGTACTTGCAAGTTTTTGCTCCCGCACATGAGTACCAATGGAGTGATACCGAGTTCATGAATCCTCGCCGCGTTTGCCCTTCCGTAATTCCTCGTGACGTTGGCCAAGCACTCTGCAGCATTGGCCTGAATTTCGCTGATCTGGTCAAAATCGAGCAGGTTGACGATCTGATTGCTCGTGATCAAGTGGCTTAAAATGTCGACCCCGCCTGCTTGAGCTAGCCGAACCCCATTACCGCTGTGGAGTGTGATAATGTTCGCCAGGGCAGCCGTAGCGGCTTCGATTACATCCACATCACCTCCTTGCAACAGATCAACTAAAGCATCAACACCTCCACAGGCCCCAATAAGCTCCTGGTTCTTCTGGCACGCATATCCCAAGTTGGCAAGAGTCGCAGCCGCCTGGGTCTGGATCTCCTCGTCGCTATTTCTGCACAAGTTGACTACTGTTTCGACACAGTGCTTGGTTCTTCCCATCGTTTCGTTGTTATTCTCGTGGTAAGCTGCCACGCTAAGAGCGAGAGTTGCATAACGCACGACATCCCACTCTTTGTCCCTGCACAAATTCAACAGCAGCTTCAACACGTTCTTCTCCTGGCCGAGCGCCAGCTGGTTTGCTTCGTTCGGTCCCTCCCTTCTCCGAGCCTTTCGCAACGCCCACTGTCTCCTCTCCCGAATAATCGCTCTCAAACTCAGGCTTCCACTAGGTTTGAAAACCTCTCCATCCCTTCCAACCCCATCCTCCCCTTCCTCCACAGTTTCTACCTTGTCTTCAAAAGTTCTCCCGATCTTCTTGAGCCGCTCTTCCTCCCTTGGTATGATGAAACCGCACCAAAGTTTCCAACTGCGCACAACGTCCCATCCTAGAAGCCTCTGCTCTACAAATCCGTTCCAACCCATGGAACCGAGAGCTCTAGCGGCGAGCCTCCGAAGCTCTTTTCTTGGCCCATTGCACAGGGCAGCCAACACTTGCATCGCTCCGTTAGCCCTTAGCGCGTCGTTGTAGTGCCGCCTGCTACCTGCTAAGTTCACCAATCTTTGGCAGAAAAACAAGAAGAGCGCATCGACATCAGTCCCTAAACTATAAATAGCCGTGGTCTGCTTCCATTTCTCGTATTTGAGCTCCAACTTCGCCGCCTCACTCTGTTTTCGCTGCTCCGTGAGCCACTGCTCACGCAACTTGATCTCCTTTAGGTAAAATTTTACATCGTCGTGCATAGCAGCGATCCAAAGCTCCAGCCTTGCCGTGTGATTCCTCTCACTCCTCAGCTGAACCTTGAGACTGTCTACCTCCTTTCTCCATATTTCTTTAATGTCACTGAGTGCCTTTCTGTTGACCTCCTCTCTGACTTGATAACCCCCCAAATCGTAGCGCAGCGTGACACTCATGGCCTGAGAAGTCTTCAAGTCCTTATTCAGCACAGCAATTTCTGCCTCTAGTGAGTTTTTCATCACATTAAACTCCTTGCTCAATTCGCTGATTGCTTCCTCAAATCGCTCCTCTTTCGTTTTCCAGGCGACCGTGGACTCCTTCAGCGTTCTTTGGAGCAGCAGAAAACTATCGTAAGCCTGTCCCTTGATAGCAGTAACGTCGTTGATCCTTGTGTTCTCACTCGATTCGATCTTACTCTGCAACACCTCGATAGCACCTTTGAGACTATTCGCCACCAGCTTCTCATTAAGTATCTCCGCCTTGCTCTGGTTCATTGCCGCCTTTGCTTTCATCTTCAACCACTCGCTCTCCTCGATCATCCTCTGCCTTTCCATCTGGGGAAGCCAAAGATCGGCGTGAGGGGGGACGGTGCTGGCATTTCCTTCGATTGTGCTCACCCTGAGCCTCGCCTCCCTCATTCTTCCGAGCGATCTCGCCTCAAGAGCCGCTCCAAGACACCTCTTGATATCCACGAGGTCGCGCAGGCACTGGTTAACCCTGGGTGAGCTCCAGACCTTGTCTTCTGCGTATATCTCTCCGTCGCTACCTGCCACGTCCACACCATCCTTGTCAAGCATCGCTTCAGCAACCTTAGCTTCACTTGCAGCTTGGATCGCGTCATTTTTCAGTTTGGTCAACTGCGATATTACCCGCAGCGCGTTGCCCCTCTCGATAGCTTGAGCATTCTCTTCCCTTATCCGCTTGAGGTCCTTTTGTGATGTATAAAGTTCTTCCTCGTACAAGTACCTTCGCCTCCTTCCCTCCTCAATGAGCTGCTCACGTATTCTTGCGATGGTTATGCGGAGTTGTTTCAATATCTTATTCTTCTTCTCCTCCAGTTGACACTTCTGGATGGGCGTAATGGCTGCATCTGGCAGGCCCATGGCCCTGTTCCGCTGGTTGATACATACAGAGAGCTGGTCTTGTAGGAATGCGATCATCTCGGGTCCACGAAATTGCTCCATAACCTGTTTGCACCGCACCGTCTCGCACCGACCATCTACCTCGGCCAACTTTACTCCTCGTTCTTTCTCTATAGCTAACTCTTCCTTGAATCTCAGAATCTCGTCATCTGTTGCTTGTCGCTGCTCGCTCATGGCGTCAACCTTGAGATTCAATAATCGGAGCTTGTATCTGACACTGTTGTATTGCTCCAATCGCTCATTCTCGCGGGTTTCCCAGTCTTCTAAAGATTCGCTGAACTTTGCCAGCTTGTCCGCGTGCAACGAAGTCTGTGTATCGAAGTCGGATTGCATCGTTTCGTTCTTGTTATTTATTGTGCCGTTGAGCTTTTCGTTTTGGGTTTCAGTGATAGCACTAGCATCATCTGGGAGGGTGACTTGTTTCCCATTGAATTTGTTATTCATGATATCGCGACATAAGGCGTCGAAATTTCTATCTGCGAGTAAGGTAATGGTGGGGTCGCTTTCAGCTTCTGCAATTTCGTCCCCGCTGACAACCTTTACACCTCTGGGGGCCCCAACTTTTTTCACCGGGGGAGGTAATTGAGGAGGTTTGGGCTTAGAAATAGCTATGCCTAGTCCCTTCAATTCCCCTTCCATGCTAGCGATTATTCCCTGCTGCTCCTGGAGCTTCTTACTAATAGTTTTGACCGCCTCTGTGCTCTCATCGATAGAAGTCTGCCAGTGCTTGCTGATTTCCTCGTGGTCGCTCCAAACAGCCCTTGAGTATTTCTCCGCTTCGTTGAGCAGCGGACGGATTTTTTTGTCGTGAATAATTGCCTCTTCCACAATCATTGCCACTGCATCAATCTCTTCAAACTTTTCCGTTTTGGTGGTTGAAACAGAAAGGGAAGCTGCATGTGTGTTCTTCTCAGAAGCAGAAGAAAGAGACAGCTTTCTTGATAAGGACTGGACAATGTCCGGGTTGGTCTCGTCACCAAATTTTTCGTCAAAAAGCTCATCGTCAGCTATATTGTCAGCTTGAGAGCCACTGGAAGACTTCTTTTCCTCCTCCTCGTAGTCGTTCTCAACAGTGTTGGTGTCCGCCTCTCTTGGCGGTTCCACAGTCTTCGTGGGCGAAGACTTCTGTGTTACGAGCCAGGGGGAATCCATCTCAAGCTTATCTTGCTCCATTATACTCCTCATAATTTCTTTTCTGGACTCATCTTGCGCGGCAATCCTCTCTTCATTCTTCTTCTTGTCATTAAAATTCCGACTGTCAGGGTCAGGATCGACAAGCTGGTCAACTGTGGGTGGTTTCTTACTACCCACGGCAATTGGATGCTGGTTCCACGTGCTATTGATAGACGACTTTACGTAGTCATCGGTTTGGTTGTCGACTTTTGCAGACGTTTTGTCGTCCACGGGGCTGCCGAAGGATGCATCGGTCGCTCGGTTGAGCTCGATCTCCATTTCACTGTTGGCAACCTCTGCTGCCTTCCTCAAAAAGTCGTTCTTTGATCTTTTTCCCTGAGTGACATCCCTAAGCCTATTCTCTCTCGCTGCAAGCGAACCTGGTAACAACATGTCCTCGCCATATTCGTCGTCATTTTCGTCATCACTATCACTGAAGTTCTCCCTCTCCGTAGGAAGATCGTCAGTACCCAAGGAAGCGAAAAAACATGCAGTACCCCATTTAGTGTTCTCGTCGTCGCCCTTGAGAGTATTCAGGGGAGGCAGTTGAACCTTTTGGTTTGTATATCCGCCCCAAACTGCTTGAATAGCCAGAGACTGTACCGTAAGGTTCGCAGCGGCGCTCTTGGGAGCGGCGTTGTTCGCCAACATCTGCTCCACTTCGATTGAGAGAGGAGGAGCGTTTTCGATCAACTCCTTGATATTAAAGTCATCGGCAATAAAGTCTTCGTGTTCAAGCTTAAGGGCCTCTATTCGCGCTTCCAGAGATTCTTCAGGGTGAGTATTTTCGGGCGACGGTGGTTCTTCAGCGGCTTGCTGGGCCATTGCAGCCCACTCGGCGGGAATATTTGATTGAGATTGTAGGCTACTGATAGTGGGAGATGGGGGAGAGGGAGACTGAAGCGCTTCTTCTTCTGCCTGAGGGTTGGCGGAAGATGCAGCGGCGGATGAAGAGTTGGTTTCGGCTTTTTCGTTGTTATCATTGTCGTAATTGTTAGCACTATTTTCTTGCTGCTGCTTCTTTACGGAATCAACCTCTGCTTTAATGAATTCTAGGTCAGACTTCGCTTCCCTTTTCTCTCGCTCAGCCTTCTGTTTAAGCATTATCGCTAGCCTCTCTTTTTCTTTGTTGATCTTGAGCAGCTCTGCCTCCTCCTCTTTGTCCTCCGTTCTCTTTTTCTCCAAAAGACGGTGAGATAGCTTGGAGAGCTTGTGCCGAATGTCTCGCAGATTGTTCTCGAGTTTATTCTCCTCTGTGGCGACATCGTAGACCATCTCACGTAAATCTTCCAAAGTCTTGTCATCGCTGAGAGGAATCTCCTTCGAGTTTTCTTTTGCAAATTTTCCTTTAGGCTTTTCGTCCTCTTCTTCTTCTTTTTCTTCTTCCCCGGGCGGCTTGTACTTCCAGTTGTCCTCTCCGGCCGCGAGCGTCTCAATTTCCTCAAGATCGTAAACAAGTTCTTCTTCTGTACCATCGTCGAGGGTCTCCGGCTCGCGATTTCTTAGGTAACTGATAACGATGCGCGCTGCATCCTTTGCTGAGTCCTTGGGATCAATAAGCATAGCGGCGGGATCAGACACGAAGCCGGGGGGAGCTTCCCATGATGTCTCCCCGGTCTTCTTGTTGGTATAGTAAGTCTGTCCCCACTCATCCGCGGCCTCCTCCCAGATTTCGTTGACGCTCTCCTCCTGATCATTGGCATTGTCGCCATCCGGTTTTTCTTTTTGTACCAATAATTTGTTGCCCATCTCATCTCGCCCAGGAGGAGGGGTGTAGAGCATCGCTTCTGGCTGCTCCCACTCTGACTGGCCAGTGTCGGCATGCTGATAAAAAGTCTGTCCGTAGTCATCGTACTGAGCAGACCATTTAGATGCCTCCAACACCTTATTGCGAATTTCCTCTTTTAGAGCGCGCTCAGCATCCATCTCTAACGCCTGCTGGCGCTTGATTTTTTTGTCTTCAGTATTCATTGTCTTATACTTCATCAAAACGGTTGGCATCAGCCAACCTGGCGGCCAGAGATCAGCAAGCTCGATACGATCCTCCGTTCGAGCCGCCTTTTCTTTCATAAGTAGTGCGTATGAAGATGCAATTTCCAGACGGAGAGGGGCCGACACAGCTTCAACTTCAAGGTCCATCTTCTGCTCCAAGGTCTCCACTTTGTTGGACAGCATCTCCACCTCCTTTTGGAGCTGAGCATTCTCTTTTTTCAGGGCAGTAATCTCAAAGTGCTGAGCCGAGATAACATTGTTCTTGGTCTCAATGCGAGAGGTTGCATTGTTCACGTGCTCTTTAGACTCTTTGGCCGTCACGCAGTTGCGTTCCAAATTGGGAAGTTTCTGCATCACCTTGTCATAAATCTTGTACATCTCACCATCAAAGGTATTCATCTCGTGGAAAATTTCCACCGAAGACGTGGACCAGTTTTTGAGCAAAGACTTAAGGTTGATGATCTCCGCGCGTGTCTCGTTAACAACTAATTCCATTTTACGCTTGGCTGTCTCCGCATCACGGGCCTTGTTGCCTGCCTTCAATATTTTATCCCTGTCGCTGGTGACAGACTCTATGCTCATTACCTTCTCAGCGAACTCCAGGATCATAGGTTTTTCTTTCGAAGTCTCGTTTGTTTCGTCGTTGACGTACACTATTTTGTTGGTCCGTTTGTCGGTCTTCTCTCGCCAGCCGCAAGGGTCCCCACTGAAAGCTCGGTGCATCTGATCTAACTGATGGGTGAGGGTTGTTATTTGGTTTTCTTGTGAAGCCTGGAGGCTTTCTAGTTGTGCCTTGTTTTGTTCTTCCAATTCAGCTCTCCGCCTGTCGAAGTCTTCCTCATACTGATTGATCAGCTCCTCTCGCTCATCAATTAACTTCTCCTTCTCAATATTTGAAGTCTCCAACTCCTGACGGAGCCGGTCCACCTCTGCCTGAAGGTCCTCGTAAGACATTGCGCTTGAGTGAAGGGGGAACAACAGAGGGAGGGGGATAAGAGAGGGGGGAAGGGGGAGTGGGGGGGACAGGAAGGTGGGAGGAAGGGGGTTGCCTCACTCAAATCAGTTGAGTGTTGTTGGGGTGTTCAACCGGTTTTTTCACGTGGTTTTTTCATTGTTTCGGCTTACAACTCCGGTTAGGTCGTCTAAAAATTGGTGTTATCTTATTTTTTTATTAACTCTTTGTGCTTGGATATTGTGCCTTTCCAAAAATCACCGAAACACCGAAACCCTCCCCAAAAAAGGTTTAAGGGGTCACACTGCTTCAAAGATTTTTTTGGGAAAAGACTCTGGCGTTACGGCATTCGTTTCAAAAAGAAGAGAGAAATCCGTAAATTCCTTCATTGGTCCTTTTAGCAAACCTGCTCCCATTGAAGACTAGACGTCTTGCTCTTCTCCGCACTACGCCACCTTCCCAGCGATGCACCGCCTGCTTGCTTCGTCCAATGAAGACCAAGATTTTGGCCTTGCCTTCGGGCTAGTAATCGGTGCTGGGTTGGCCACTTCTGTCGGGGCTGCTGCTGTGTTCTCTCCAAGGCTGATCAAACTTGCCAACAAAAAGTTCCTGGCTGCGTCACTAGGTTTCTCGTGCGGCGTGATGCTTTACGTATCGTTCGTTGAGATATTTCAGAAAAGTTTGGGTGCGTTCCAAGAGGTTGAGAATGTGTCGGAGGGGGCAGCTTACCTCTATTCGACTCTCTGCTTTTTTGGGGGTGTTGCTCTGATGAAGGTTCTTAATTTCATGGTCAGCAAATTAGAGAGCTTGGATCGCGTGGGAGGAGGCGCTACTGGTAAGAGTGATGGAGAATTAGGTGGTACTGAGCTTACGAGTAGTACGCGTACCAGTGAAAGTAACGTCAACTACAATGGCAATAATGACAAGGAAGAAAGAGTGAGATGCGGATGTGCCCCTGATGGTGAGACCGTCGACCGCTGGCAGACAATGGCTGAGAGGGAGCTTCAGCAGAAGGGCAATCCCGTAGGCGCCTTGGTAAGCCGAAAGGGGGGGGAAGCAGAGTCTAACATTGGGGCTGTCGACATCGATGTTGAAATTGGCACTGACGAGGAGAAAGGTGACAAGCAGCTCGTCAGGATGGGACTGAACACTGCCCTGGCTATTGGTATCCATAATTTTCCCGAAGGTGAGCTTATAAAGTTGTTCTATACTCGTTTTTATCTGCTTTGAGTCGAAAACCTCGATCTGTATATTGCACTTGAACCTAACCCTCCTCCCCCGACGACCCAACGACCCAACGACCCAACGACCCAACGAGAAGGTCTGGCCACATTCATCGCCACCTTAGATGATCCAAGTGTAGGGATTAGCCTGGCGGTTGCCATAGCTGTACATAATGTTCCTGAAGGGCTTTGTGTTGCGATCCCAGTCTACTACGCCACCGGAAATCGGAAAAAAGCCTTCCTTTGGGCAATGTTAAGCGGCGTGACAGAGCCTATCGGCGCCCTGATTGGCTGGGTCGTCTTGAAGGGGTCAGTTGGAGAGACCACCTACGGAATTCTGTTCGGTCTGGTCTCTGGTATGATGGTTATGATCTGCCTGCACGAGCTTATACCGACCGCTCACAGCTATGACCCTGGGGACAAGATTGTCACCAACAGTGTCGTCATTGGAATGATCGTTATGGCGTTGAGTTTAGTATTGTTCGTGTTTTAGGGAATAATTTATGCACATAGTGAAATTGAAAACAGAAGTAACGCAGAAAGTTTTAGAAAAAATGTAAAAGGCACAACATGTACATAAGAAAGTTAAATTTCCCGGTTTCTTTCTATTTTTTCCATGTTTTTGTATAAAATTGGTTTACCAATTTGGTCATGATGGCTTCACAGATGCAGCAGAGGCTTTCTCCGGGCCTCTCAAACATTTTCGCAGCGGTTTCTCAAACATTTCTGTGATTATTGCACCCACAAGAATAGTTGTGAGAGTAGCAGCTATTACCTTAACCAAGACAGGTGAGTCCGACAAGATATCAACCTCTCCTATACGCTCCCACTCAAAAAATATCGTGCTGATCATTCCGTGGAAAAGGTACATGGAATAACTAATGTTGGCTAACCAACGAGTGGCCCGAGAGTTGCACACCCTAGAGAGTAAACCGGCACCATCAGCCTGCATGACAGAGATAATTAAATGGAGGAACAAGTAGGGAACGGAGACATCGTACAAAGGCTCGAAGATGGATATCACTCTTTCGCCCAACATCAAGGATAGCATAATCGTGAAAAACAGCATCCAAAGATAAACACCGGCCGCCTTAGTGCCACGCCTGCCCCAATCTGCCGTACCTCCACCTACGCAGTCCTCAATGCAGCAGCATCCAAAACAGCTGTATGACTGTGGATAAGTTAGTTAAAAATGCAATGAGTATATTGCGGCAAAGTAAAAGACACAATCAAGTCGCCCTCTTCTCACCTTCTGGCGGTCCTTGCAATGCATCACGTGGACGGCACTGAGGCATCCCATCAAGAAGGTAGGTAAGCGATTAAAAGGGAACGCTCGCGATACCCAGAGAACCCACAAATTCCAGTCACTTACTGTCGGGAGTCCGATGAGAAGAGATGTGACAAAAGTGGCAAAACAAATTAGCACCTGTAAACAGTACAAAAACTGAATCGCCCCTAAGCGGTACTTCTCGTCAACGTGACGTAGGCGAGGCAGTATAAAAGGGAATAGGATGTAGAAGATACTCATTGTCTGTACTGTCCAGGAAACTCTGTTCAAAGGGAGAAATACACATTCTACTTCATAATTGCGTTCCTCTTCGTTCAAAATCGGAAAGAAAGGATAAACATACATGTTCAAGCCAAGACAAGTGAGAATTATTTGGAGTCTTCTCGTGGGATAGAACCAATAGGGGTTGACGTGATAACCGCAAAAGTTGGAGAGAATGTAGACAGGATATATACGAGCGAACCTCCTTCGCAAAAATTCAACAGTGTTGAGAGGTTCAGCAACTCCGCTTTCAGCTTCGGGTGCCGTCATACCTTGTCCGTATTTTACTGTCAAGATAAATCCACTAAGAAGATAAAAGAAGCCAACGCTTACACTTCCTAGCAACGAAACCTGGTATCCATCGATGAAGAATCGATTGATGACAATGTGTAGGACGAGCATGCCACGAAGGCCAGTCAGGGGGTTGGTATTAAGATGCTTCCTTTCTAGAGGGGAGTCCACAAACGTGCCCTCTACAGGTACTTCGACAGCATATACTCCTGTGGAATGCTCATCATTGCAGTCGTCTTCAGCAATCGAGCTTGATGTAGGAGAAGCAGAGGCAGGTGTAGGTGCGGTAGGTGTAAATTCTCCGCCATGGACGATGCCGCTGAAATTTTCTCTTCTATTCTGGTGAAAGCGTTCAGAACGGTCCAATTCCTTCTTCGCCTCCTCTTTATATCGCTCAAGGGCCTGAGGAATCTTAACTTCAACAATTTTGGAACGGCCAAATATTTTGAAATTACATAGGATGATAAGGAAGTTTGCGAGGATCGCAAAGAGAAGGAGGAGAGGAACAGCAGTGTGAAATGTATCGTTGTACATCTCCGCGGTTTTGCAGGGGAAATGAACGCTGAAGGGACCGCAAACGTAGTCTTCGTCTTCACAAGTCCAATTGGCATACTGAGCATCAACTCCAATTGCTTCTGTTGTGCTGACCTCGTACTGACAGAGGAAGGGGTTCTTTTCCACTTTACAGTCGGTGTCAAACAGCATCTGATCACCGAGCCATTCGTAATAAGACAGATCGGGGGTATTCGCCATTGAAACACATTCTTCTCCACTTGGTTCACCATCAAAAAATTCAGGAGCACGGCGGACCTCAGGAGCTAGCTTCTTGTCATCCCAGCTACCCTCGATCCATCTATGTTCACCGTTGTCGTCCTTAAAGCGAGACGTTTTCATGCCAACCCAAAATGTCATGCCACAAGCGCGCTTTAACATCTCTTCACGCTGGTTATAGTTCTTGGGCATGGCCATGAAACCTCCCTGCGAGTCGCAGAAGGCCTTCGCCTTCTCAAAGTCATAGCCACTTTCTTGGTTGTCATGCCAACTATATGTGTAATTCTTTGTATCGTAGGGCCAGTAGTCGGGGTTAGAGCCAGTCATCTGTTAAAGTGTGTCGGTTTCTTCACCTGGAAGTGATGTCAGATGGGATGGAGATAAACAAAGTTGATCAAGATTGGGAGGGGATTTCAAAAAAAGGTAACGGACAGCCTCGTTGCATCGGGAAGTGGGGGGGAATAGGTGATTTAAATTCAGAAATGATTAAATTTACACTTTTGTTGGTGTGTTCTCAGGCAGTAAAAAGCAATCAAGGTTCTCAAATTTCGAGGGCGGCGACACACTCAGCACTCAAGTTTTCAGACAAAAAACAGAAACAAATAGCTCAAAATAGTCAAACCCATTTTTGGAGGCCTGTAGCGAATTCAATACCTCCTTCGATACGAATGAAACTTTCAGTGCCAATCATTTGTAGCATAATGAATCACCCCGTGGAATTTAATTTTTATCGCGAACAGTAAACATTTAGGATCACAACACCAACTGAATATAATTTCATCACGAGTTCCGCCAGGGAGACTGTATGTACTACGCAATAACTTCGTAACATTAACATCTACTAAATTTCCTCCAAAAACAACTCCAAGGGCAAAACACCAACCTGGAAAAAATCGCCACCGTACCCATCCAAAAGGCCCAAATAAACTCCACGAAATCCTCCTGTGTATGCCTCAGCGACCGCGTCGCCGTCCCTCCACAGACCACTAAATCCTAGACCAGAGCTTCGCATCTCCTTAAATGTCCGGAGCCCTCGCGACTTGTACCGCAGAAAAGTTCCTCCGGATTTTCCACCGTAAAACTGAGTGAGGGGCGTTTTTATTGTGTTAGAAAGAATTTCGACGTGCAAACAACTCAGGGAAACGACTCAGGGAAAACATTCAGCAAACCATTCAGCAAAAAAAACATTCCGCAAAACATTCCGAAAATCATTCCGCAAAACATTCCGAAAAAAAACATTCCGCAAAACATTCCGAAAATCATTCCGCAAAACATTCCGAAAAAAAACATTCAGCAAAACATCATCTCACCTCATCATCATCTCCAATCAAAATGCCATCTCGATCCAACTCCATCACCAAACCTTTAGATAGATTTAAGCCCGCCACCCACCCTTGTAGTGTCCTGAGCGCCTCAGACGGACAACCAGCGCAAATTCCTAGGGTTACGATCGGCTCAATTCCTGCAGTAGGGGGGGAAAGGGCAGTCCTGCAGACGTCACGAAAATCTTTACTCCAAGAACGCGTTTTCAGGTCAACTAGAAAGGAGAGTGGGTGCGAGGGATGTGAAGATATTATCGTGTTGAGTAATGAGGACGGAGACTTGTAATCGGACGATGACTGGATGTTAGAATCGTAAAGTTTCAGCATGTCAACGGCGGTCTCAGGGGAGAGAGAGGGGAATTCCTGTTGAGTTGGGAGTACATTCACAAAAGGTGTCGTTTGGGGAAGCAGAATGAGCAGTAATATATATTGGAAGGAGGAGAATAAGGCTACAGACATCGGATTTTGGGCACAGAGGAAGGTGGATGCCAATGGTGAGATAGATTATTTTTGTCGGGAGAAAAGAGGGGAAGGTGATGATGGGGGGGAAAGGCAAGAAGATTTTTGGTGAGAAGAGAGAGAAAAATGTTGTGGAGGGTTGGCCTGAACCCTAAACTTGAGGATTGCAGACCCACAACAGTAGTAGGAGGGGGTTTTCTTTGTCTCGCCCCCGCAGACAAAGAATTTTCTTTGTACACAAACACCAAAAAACAATTTTTCGTTCTCTATCAAAAATCGGGGACCCCAATGCGTATAATTCTGCTTCTTGGGGTTTTTAACTTTGATGCTCGCGCCCTACAGTTCATATCTAGTGCTGGGTCAGCATCTTGCGCTGGTTTTGGGTTGTCATCTAATGGGTTGTTTTCTAGTCAGAATCGGAATTCGCTGGCCTTGTGTTCGAAGAAGAATGAAGAGGTCAATGTGGAGAACTGGCCGAGCGATGGGCGTGACTCCTTGCCTTACGAGGTATTGAGTGATGATGAAAGACTTGGAGAATATTTACTTCCTCCCAACTTGGGGTGTGGTGACATCCTTCGATTTGAAGATACAGAAGGTAAAAATACAGTGACTCGTTACAAAGTCAAAACTGTTAAGTATCGATATAAGTACACAGAAGGGGGCTTCCGGGTAACTAGTAAAGTTTTGCAGGTGAGGCAGAAGAGGTCTTCTCTCTCAGCAGTGGCAGCAACAACAACAGCAACAGCAACAGCAACAACAACAACAACGCGACGGGATTTTTTTAGCAGCGTTGGCTTGGTTTCCTCACTGCCACTCTCCGCTTCCCCTGTTTTCGCAAAAACTGGTTCCATCGCTACAAGCCAGTACTCCGGTGCGTCTGCGAAACGCTCCTCGAGCATCGATCCTAAGGAGGCCTTTGCCAGTCTACTAGACGCGCAGATAGAGCTTCGGAAGGTTGTAGACCTGGCGAAGAGGGGGGAGGTCGAAGATGTGCGGAAGTTTTTCGACGATCCGACGACAAAGATGGCCAACTTCGAGGAGAATGCCATTGCCATTGTTAGCTCCAAATACCTTGGTGACGAAGAGAAGAAGGAAATTGGGACAATCCGCCGTTACGGCCCTGGGGCTGATGTGCTCATCATGTTCGGTGGCGCTGGGGCTGAGCTGAGGGATAATGACGAGCCTGATGTGAAACAAGTCGAAAAGTATCTGTCAAGAGCGCTGGATGCGCTTGGTGAGGTCATCCTGATTGTTAAGGGAACAAAATTGGCAAAGTAGAAGAGATGCACTTGATGAGGTGATCCTGATTGTGTGACTTTGCGACTTTGCTGAACAGAACAACAAAGTAGTTGAAAAAACAAAACGTAGTGGCAAAAAGTAAAAAGCAAAATGCAAAGGCAAGGCAGGTTTCTCTCTTATTTTCTACTTTATTCCGCGTGGATTGCTTCCATGTTCTCCAAGAAGTCAGCTATCTGTGTCTGCAGATTGTCACCATCACTTCCCGGCGCGAAATCGTGACCATAGTGTATAAGGTGCTGGAATTTGCCAACACACTTTACCACTCCATCATATTTCTCGTCCTCCACGTCTGGTTTTTTCCCGAACATTCCTCCCCCCCCCTTCCCCGACGAATTTCCGCTCTCCTTCGCAAGAATTACTCCCGTTGTGTCGGCCGGGAGCTCCACCTTTCTTCCTATCAACTGTCTCCCTCGTAAATTAGCTGCTATGAAAGGAGTTTCTCCTGTGTCATCGATGGAGTCCAGAACTGCCGGTTGAGTTTGGCCGACCGGCTCACCAGAGCCAGATTCGGTCGATTCCTCCTCCGATTCCTGCTCCGATTCCTCCTCCACGACGCCTACGCTGTAATACGCTTTCTTCTCCCCTACCTTCCTCATCTTTGAAGGCTTGAAATAAATGGAAGCCGGGATCTGATGCTTCTGGCCCTCAGCAGGCGACGCAATGCTGCATGGAAGCACGCTCACATCGACGTCCTTGGCCGAGGAATTGGGCTCGTCGGCGAGGTTTCTCAGGAGGTAGACCATTGGAAATGGAAATTTTTGGGCGGGGAATTCAGCGAGGCTGTCGGGAGGGTTAAGGGTAGATTTATTTGCACTGAAAAATCAGAATCAGGGTTGTGAGTATGTGTTTGGTGGCCGCAGCTTGTGTATTTTTGTGAAAAAATGACACACAGACAGAAATAATTCATCAATTACCAAAAGAGCCCCTAAAAATAAATGAGGACCTCCAAGCGCAACAGTCTTTACAGATTTTGCATTAAACGGTCGTCGGGACGCTCCAATTGTGCTCACTGATAGCTACAGCGACCACCAATACTCGTCGTAACTCTCCCACCTTAAACGGACCATCCAAGTGAAAACGCCGACGAAATAAATCACGGATTCTTCACTCACATGTGTATCGCTGCACGATAAGATGGAAGAAATGCAGTTCACGACACAGCGTCTTTTCTCGCTTCGCTGCTTCAAATGTGGGCAGGTGGGCCACACAAACAAGAATGATGGTTGCAAGAACGAGAAGTCCGTGGAGGGAGACGAAGCATGGATCGCGTACAAGAATTGGAAGAGGAGTGATGCGAAAGACTACGTTCCGATTGTCCTAGAGCGCGATTATTCAAAGATTTTTAAGCGTTGGATGGATGCTGAGCCGACAGATGTTGTGCAAGATGTAATGCATGTTGTGAAGAAAAGGAATTCGAAGAATGCTTTCCATGATTTCACGTGCGCATACCGAATATATTTCAGCGAGCGCCTCAAGGGCATATCGGAGACCTTGGATGCAATGGCCGCTGACGTGGTGGATCAAAAAACTGCCGTCGCCCAATTGAACATTGATCTGAATAATGCTGTAAAGGAAGGGAAGCCCCCTTCTTTCACCGATAAAGATGCTAACGTTGTTTACTGTAGAGATCGACTCCCCACAAGAGTGAGGTACATGTATGCGGCCATTCTCAATGACCTTGTCGTTTCGAACTATGTCAGGGAAATGTTCCTTCCCTCTCTAAAGCCAGAGGAGAAAAGTACCATTCATGTTGCCAGCGTTGGCAGCGGGCCTGGAAATGACTTTGTTGCCTTTGTCCTTCTCCGCGACTTCCTGAAAATCAGCCAAAATGATCATGTGCAGACGATTCAGCATAATAAGACGATAAAATGTGTCAACTACGATCTATTTAGCAGTGACTGGTCCCCCATCGTTCAAGTTGTGAAGAGCTCACTGGGAATTCGAGAGGGTGGAAATAATTATGAAAAGGGTGGAGAAGGTAGAGAGGATAGAAACTGGGGAGATCAAGTACTAGAGCAACAAATGGACCTGCGCAAACCTTTGTCGGATAGCGAGAATACACACATCAATGTACACATAGAAAAGTTCGACCTGTTCGCTTTCACGTTTGTTCTCCATGAAAATCGAGCTTACTGCGAGAAGAGAAACGAAAAGGGGGAACAAGTGGGGGTCAGCAATGCACTCCTCGGAATTCTAGAAGGGGCTAAAATTGGTGCCGTCATCATAGGCCTTGATGCTGGCAACCGCTTGCTTCAGATCATGTTTTCAGCTTCGAAAGCTTTGGGCTGGGAAGGTGAAATTCCGAAAAGTAAGTGGAAAATGGGATGCAAATCGACCATACTTTTGGTTCGCCGCAGTCATCCGAATGAGTAGTAGTTGTAGTATGTATGATGCACCAAGTGTTAGTAAATGAGATTTTTCTTTTCTGTTTTATTAAAAAAATTTATTGTGGAGTTGGCTTTTGGTTGAGTTGGTTTTGGTTTTGGTTTTGGTCAATTAACAAATTTATTTTGCAATTTCATTACTGAAAATACCTTTTTGTGATACTATTTTCTTTCATAATTTTATTTAAATATTAAATATAATTATTTGAATCTATAATTCTAAAAAAATTTATTAAATATATTATAATTTTATAAATTAAATAAATTAATTTTTTTATTATCATAAATTATAATTCCTTTTTTTAGTTTATTAAAAACTACTTTTTTCACAAAATAAGTATATCATGTATATAAAATATATCTCAAAAGAAACTGTATATCAAAAATATATTTAAATAAACGAAATTTAAAAAAAAATTTCCAAAAATGCTGCGTATTATTATCTATAGCGCGTTATTATCAACAGGGGTGTGTGTGTTTATTGTCTATGTTACATTTCTAAAGCTAAAGAAGCTTAACACATATCTAGGTCAACGTTGTCCGCTCTGTTGTCGTGGCGGCGGGCGTAGAGCTTAGTTAATTTCAGAAGTGTTGGGCAGAGAAAAATTTCCCTGCTCTGGTTGCTTTTTGACAGGAGCTCCTCATAGATGGCAACCTCATTTCTCTCACGTGCCACTTGGTTGATCCTCTGTGTGAGGGAGGCACCATTGTGGCACGCGAGGCCAAGTCGGTCAGTCCTCATCCAGCAGGTTTGTCGGACGATGCAGAGGCAGAGTCTCATGTTTCTCTATTATCGTTTGCGAAAGCGTGAAATTACACTTAAAAGTGAGGTTTTTTTTTTTCCCTTCGCATCAAAGCTCTCCTAAGTTACCTATGCCATTATCACGTAATCCAGATATCCCTTCCATCAAAGCACTCCTCATGCCTTCAAGCGTTGAATCGAATTTGAGGATTGTCTGGTATATTCCATGGACAGCCTCGAGCCTGTAAAGGCCTACACCGATAATAAATCCATAAAAAACACACCACATATCTCCCATGATGGTGAAAAAACACTTGAAGAGAAAGGAAGTGGTTGGGAAATTGCTGAAGGAATGGGTGTTGGCAAACACATGTTAGGGGGTTATTTCCAAATCGCGCGAAAACTATGCAACTCTGCTGACCCTAATCTTCCGTGATAAAACGCGAGAGACACCAGTGTAAATTCAATCGGGCTGCCCCCTAACCCCCGTATTTGGTAAGCGCTCACCTCAGCAAACTTCTAACTACAGTGTCTACGAATTTGTTGGAGCCGGACTGTGAAAGGAAAGAGGGGAGCTCATCAGTGGCGAATTCACTGGCAAAGATGAGGCCCCTACAGAACCTGATGGATGCTGCGATGACGAGCATGATGGGCGGTGACTTCCCGATGAATATTCTGCAATAATCAGTAAATCTGTGGTGTTAGTAAAAATCAAGACAGAAGAGGACAAAAAAAATACATTGGGAACGACGAACCTGAAGGGAAAACTTGCTAAACTGCAAAGTCTCTCGTGGAAACTGACAGCAGTGCGAGCGATTGACATGTATATCCCATCACCGGCGGTGAGTGCGTGTAAATCTACCCTAAAGACTGGATCGATCTTCGATACTACTTCGTGCTCGTCGTACTTGGCACCAAGTGGTGATTGGGTGAGGTAATCATTGTCGATCATTTTCTTCAGAGCCTCCCTAGCTATGGAGGAGTTCTGCAGAGAGAGTTAAGTTAGTTCGTAAATATGATAGGCAAACAAAGAAGAAGCGGCGAAAGCAAAAAGCGACGAATGAAAGCTCACCTCTTCACCCAAATCTTCATCTACACCTCCCCCACTACCCCAGACCCTCCCCAAGGGGGTCATATCGATCAACCCATCGAAATTCTGCCAACCCCAATCTGCAATATTCAACGTCCTCATCTTTCCTACATGGACGATACTTTCAGGTGTACTCTGGCTACTGATATGCACACTTTTAACCCCCACACAAAAACCGCAAATGATGAGCACAACAGTCGTGAAGAGCTCAAGGAGGGACGGGAGGAGATTCATAAAGCGTTTTCGCTTCGATCTTTTTTTCTGTACGATTTTCCCTTTCTTTCCCCCAACTGTAGTGTTTTCAGGGTTCGAAACAACTTCTGCTGCCGCATTTTTTTTAGTAGTAGCAGTCGTCGAAGCTGTCGGTTCTTCTTCAAAGCTTTTCTTCTGATTTATCCTTTTCCTCTGCATTGCAGCAACGCCAAGGTATTTCTTCTTGGGGCTCTTGGGGCCCTTAGGGCTCACAGAACTCGATGGCTCATCAATCTTGGGAGGCAAATCGGCGGCAGTAACAGGAGAACTCGGCACAGAAATGTCTTTGTTCTCGACTGGCACTGATGTTAATTCGGGTGAAGCAGGTGCAGATTTTTTCTTGAAGCGCTTCTTTCGATAGGATGCCATTTTACTCGTATTCGCTGGCCTATCCTTCGCCAAAGGAGGTCCCTCACTTTCGGCGGCCTCGCTCCCAAGGACCTTACTTTCTGCATCTCTCCCAATAGACACTTTCTCAAAAGCCTCCTCCAGCACTTTCTCTTGGTCAAAACCTTCACCACCTCCGTTCTTATTGTCTCCGTTCTTGCTCTCGTCAACACAGGACACGGGTACGGATGGCGCAGAGTCACCCAAGTCGGGAGCTTTCCGTATGCCCCCACTCGGGGTGCTGACTCCTGTCTTGCCTTCAGGAAAATCACTGATCTTCAATGATGTCATCCTGCTCATCAACTTTTGCCGCCTTTTCTCAGCCTTTGCGCGGAGCGCGGCCTCTGAATCATCGCCAGTGACTGGCATTATGGTGCAGGCGTTATGGGGGCTACTGGAGAGCGAGCGGGCTGCTGCAGTACTCCCGCGGGATGTACAGTTTTAGGAGTGAGGACGAGCGACGTAGGTTAAGTTGCGGTCTGGGAGGGGTTTATTTAGGTCAATGGGATCCGGAAACGAGAAAATTAGGGTCGAAAACAACAGGGGGCTGTAATTTTTTGGGGGAAGAGTGGTGTTTTAGTTTTCCTCCTTGGGGACCTCCCTTTCATTAATTGCATTCAATTAGCCAATCACATTTTAATTAATAATCATGAAGTAAGTACACTTATCACTGTCAAATGCGCTCGTGCGGTTTTGAAGGTCAACGAATGCTCCCTTGGCACGGTGACGGCCCCAACTTTCTACGGTCCTGGAAGGCCCGCCCCCCACCCGCTAACAATTCACTCCCTTTCACCCCCCCCTCTCCATCAAACGCAGGCACATGGCAGCATACCTCCTCTGCAAGCTCGGCGGCAAGGCCGGGACCGCGGACGAAGTGACCGCGGTGATCACGGCCGCGGGCGGTGAGGCCGACGCTGACGCTGTCGCAAAGCTGATTGCCGACTGCGAGGGGAAGGATATTAACGAGCTTTTGGCTGCCGGACAGGAGAAGTTGAAGGATGTGCCCATGGGCGGCGGAGGTGGTGGCGGAGGAGGAGGAGGCGGCGGCGGCGGCGGCGATGGTGGCGAGGCGGCCAAGGAGGAGGAGAAGGAAGAAGAGGAGGAGATGGACTTGTCTGGCGGCATGGACATGTTCGGTGGAGAGGAGGGTGGAGGTGGAGACTATTAAATAGCACGCACCCAACTGTGGAAAAGTTTGCTAGAAAGTACGAAAGTATCGTGTTATTCAATGTTAAAAGTATCATCAATCATCAATCATATGTGAACTGTCAAATGTCAAATATCAAATAATTCCGCAAATGGCCACCATTTTATTAACTGCCGCCAGGCATCATTAATAATAAAACCACTACCCTCCCTAAACCAAATCACAAATCACATTTCTAGCAACCCCTCCTCTCCTCTCCTCTCCTCTCCTCTCCTCTCCTCTCCTCTCCTCTCTTCCCCCCTAATGTCCCGACTTGGCCTTCTCCTTCTCCTGAATCCCGGCAAAATTGCCCTCCTCCCTCTCCTCGTCCCACTTCTCGATCCAGTCCTCCGGGCAGATGCTCACGGCAGATTGCCGCATTGAGAGGCAGGGGGCCTCATCCCCCGTCTTTTTCACGCACAAAACGTATTCGTTGAAGCGCTGCCAGCAGTGGGGGGCCTGGTTCATGGCTACGAAGAGAGTCGAAGAACGGGGAAAGGAAAGGAAAGAAAAGGAGAAAGGAAACAAAAGTGTGAGCGAAACGAAACGAAACGATGAGATCCTAACCCTGACCAGCCATTCTCCTGCAATAGTCCTCCCAACACGGGGAGCGGAGCATTGTCAAAGCAGCAGGGTCATTCTCTGCATACCAGGAACCTCCTAACGCACAACAGCACCACAAGCACAGTCTAGCCACACATAATAGCTCTCTTCGTGCCCATGCGGTACCTCCTAACCCCTGCCCAGGTGTGTGCCAAACCCCCCACTCACGGGTCTTCACATCTGCCATCCAAAAGGAGGATACCAACGTACCAGTGAAATTCTTATCATAAGGAGTGGTTTTCACTAACTCAGCAAGGTTGACCATCTTGTTAAAACAAAAATTGAATTGGTTGGTTTTTTTACTTGTTTGGGATCAGTGAAAACGTTCAGGCCAAATCACAAGTAAAATGCACTCTGTAGCAATAAAGGTACGTTTTTCGCTTATTTTAACCTGCGCAACCTGCTTCAAACCTCCTGAGAGATCCCTGAGGGACTTCTTTGGGCCCAATTTTGGTTCTTACTGGCTTTTCAGGCACGTGAAACAGCTCACAAAAACAAGATCTCCCACCCTGATCTCGTGCCTTTTTCTGACCGCTAACCCCAAAACGCAGCAAACGTCCACGAAAGAAAAAAATGCAGATTTTCGTCAAGACCCTCACTGGAAAGACCATCACCCTTGATGTCGAGCCCTCTGACACGATCGATAATGTCAAGCAGAAGATCCAGGACAAGGAGGGAATCCCTCCTGATCAGCAGCGCTTGATCTTCGCCGGAAAGCAGCTGGAGGATGGCCGCACCCTCAGCGACTACAACATCCAGAAGGAGAGCACCCTCCACCTGGTCCTTCGCCTCAGAGGTGGAATGCAGATCTTTGTCAAGACGTTGACAGGAAAGACAATCACCCTTGATGTCGAGCCCTCTGACACGATAGATAATGTCAAGCAAAAGATTCAGGACAAGGAGGGAATCCCCCCTGATCAGCAGCGCTTGATCTTTGCCGGAAAGCAGCTTGAGGATGGCCGCACCCTCAGCGACTACAACATCCAGAAGGAGAGCACCTTGCACTTGGTCCTCCGTCTTCGGGGTGGAGATTAATTGGTGTTTCAGTTCAGGTTGGAAAATACTTAGTAAAACCTACCTAATAAAATCGTTCCGGACACGTTTTAGTAGTATCAAAGATTATCTTGTGCTTGAATTTAAAACCTCATTTCTTTTTTGCAAAAACCTCTGTGGTGACTGAATAACTTAAGGGAAAAATCGAAAAAACCCAATTTGGGAATTGGGAGTTCTCGTTTTTCGTTAATAACGTCACTGATGAACGAGCCAATTATGGCCATGAAGGCTACGGCGGATACTCTCAACAGAACCTTGCCGAAGGTCGAATGCATGTGGATTACATTTATACCAACCGTCCTAGAGAGTATGGTATCAGGTACGTCAAAAGCTTCGGCGGAAAGTAATCTCTAACCTTCAAAGCAAAAAGGGCCGGTCTATGACCGGCCCTTTTTGCTTTGTAGCCCACTAATATGGCCAGACAGCTAGGCCATGAACAGCATTGCGAATATCCATAGTGATATTGACGGAAGCAACCAATTGACTAGTTTGTATATCATAAAGCGTAACTGTGGATGGTGAAGACCCGCCAGCGATGAATTGATTATCAATCACACAAAGTCCTCGACCAAAAGCTTGACGGGCAATATTTGAATCGTCAACACCAGCAAATTCAACGTCTTTAGGGTCATATCCTCTTATCTTAAATGCTTGGCCTTTTCCTTGTCGCGGTATTATTCTCAAACAATCATTGGCAGTATCGTTAAAGATAACCCCACCATTGAATGGTCGTGCATTGTGAGTTCCTTTGGGTAAGCTACAGACCTCAGTAACCTTATTTTTATTGCTAATGTGCAATAAAGCCTCTGTTCTCAATCCGCTAACATA
>ERZ651776.1763-NODE-1763-length-25236-cov-8.388211_pt1 | contig 25236 bp, 27 predicted proteins | sample MGYA00514761_ERZ651776 | MGnify/ENA metagenome assembly ERZ651776 | reverse complement strand
AAATGTTATTGTAGTAATTTGTGTTCTGGTAAAGGTAATGGAAGTGGAAATGGAAATTGTAAGAAAATAACTATATCCGTCTTTCAAAGTGGTAGCGTTATTATTGGTGCACAAACGTTTGAACAAATTATAGATGGATATAATTTTATAAAAGGTGTTTTTGTAAAACATAATAAAGAGCTAAAGAAAGTTAATGCTCCATTTTTGGAATTGGAAAAGAATAATTCTATTGTTTCCAAAAAAAAGGAAAAAACAATTTATTATATTCGTCGTTCGAATATCGTTTATGAATAAAAATTATTTAGTTTGTTATTTTTTTTTTATGTAAATATATATTAATGAGTTTCAGTAATAGTAATAATTATAATAGTAATAACTATAATAACTATAATAATTCAAGAAGAACATCCGGTTATGGTGACCCATTAAATAAAATATACGCAAAATATAGAGGGGAACGAATTACATCGGGTGGCTTAAGGAAATTAGATAGATATTTAGATTCATTAGGTGTTTCTAACAAAATATATAATAGAATACAGGTTATTAAAAATGAAATTGACGACGAGAAAGTATTACATAGTAACCAAGTTAAAAAAATAAAACAAATATTAAAAAATAATATTCCAAATAATAATGATAGTCTTAATAATGAAAATAATTCCGATATAAACTCAGTATTAAGCGATGAATTAGATACACAAACGTCTATGTGCTTACATAAAACAAAAGATGAATGTACGGATGCTCATTGTATTTATCAAGATAAAAAATGCGTTCCAAATGTATTAAGTAATCAAAAAATGTGTCACGGTAAAAGTTTCCATGAATGTATAGCACCTTGTAAATTTTATGGTAAAAATGTTCACGAAAAAGATGCTTGTCACTACAAATATACCAATGTTGAAGAAGCTAAAGAAGAACATACGCTTATTGCCAAGGAACTTAAGGAGCTAAAAAAATATATTGATATCCTTCAACATAAAAATAAATCAATTGTTTATAATATTTCAAATGAAATTAAAACAATAGACGAAAAATTAATCAAACTTTATAATGATCGAGATAAATTACTAAAAAAACAAAGAAAATCTACAGATACATATGGCGATTATACTAATCGTCTCAGTAAAATAAATGAAAAAATATTCAAGTTGAAAAATGACCGCGAAGAAATGAAGTCAATATTATCAAGTATTAAATTTATTAAAGATATTCAAGCAACCTCATTGAAAAAAACCAGAAAGGGAGCCAGAGTATATGGAGTTAAACGCAGAAAATCAAAACGTAGAACATACTAAATTTATTTAATTGTCTGTGGTTTCGGTAGTTTCTGTAGTTGCTTGGTCTCCACGACCACCACGTCCACCACGGCCTCCGCGTCCTCCACGGCCTCCACGGCCTCCACGGCCTCCACGACTAGTTACCGGGGGACCAGTACGAGTAACATTACCTTCTTCATCACGTTGAAGGTGACTATCACACATAAGAGGACCATCATTGATACCTGTAACTTTAATTGCTTGTTGAACATCATTTGAGACACTAAGCTCGAATTCAACATATTCACCTTGAACAAGAGACCGATAACGATTAATCTTAGGGCAAATATTAGACTGATGAACAAAAATGTCCTCATTTGTATTAGATGTAATGAAGCCGTAACCGGCGCGCGAGTTGAACCATTTTACTTGTCCTGTTACTAGAGTCATGATAAATTATAGTAAAGACTATTGAATAAACTTTAAGTAATTTCGTTATAATCTATTTTTTATAATCTTTTGTTTTAATTAAAATGTATTATATTTTTGTTATACTAATATTAGTGATAATCTATAGTCAATATAAATACGTTAATAAAGAAGTACCTACTGAATTTGAAATAATAGAATACAACAACCCAGACAAAGAAGGGTTTGAAGAAAGTATCAAACACAATCAACCGTGTGTATTTACAAATGTATTAGACAATATTGTTTTAACCAAAAAAAACATTAAGGAATATTTTGACTATTATTTACCAGACCTAAATCTTACAAAAGAGTATGAAATTCTTCAAAATAAAACAAAGGAAGAAACGAAGATACTTAGACAAGCAAACTATAGATTCATATTATATCAAATCAAAGGATCCCAAAAAATAGTATTAATTCCTCCAACAGAGAAAAAGAAACTTTATTTAGATAAAACTGGTAAATTTAGTAATGTAAATTTCTGGAAATTCAATCCAAATGTATATCCTAAATTTAATGACATTTCTTATATGGAGATTATATTGAGACCTAGACAAATGGTATATATTCCTTATAATTGGTGGTATACCATTAAAACAGATAGTAACAGTAATGCGTTAATATGTAAATCTGAGACTGTATTTTCTAAATTTTTAAAGAAAAAATAATTGTATATAATATATGACACGTTATAGTTCTAGTAATGCGAATGAACATACTAAAAAAAATACTTCTCGCAAACATTCATCAACGAAAAAAGCACCAACGAAAAAATCATCAACGAAAAAAGCACCAACGAAAAAAGCACCAACGAAAAAACTACAAAAAAGAACGACAATCACTTCCGCCGAATTACATCCAAATACTCAAGTAAAAGTATTAAAATTCTTAAAAGATATGAATAGCGATATACAAAAAACTAACTATGAAGATTTACTTAGTTTCGCAGAAGATAATAAAGAGTTTTTAAGTATGAAACTAAATGGACATTCACTAATGGATATTTTAAAAAAAACCGAAGAAAAACAATTCGAACGTTTTAAGAAACTGATGAGAACTATCGAAACAATTGAAAGAAAATCATTAACAGGTGGTTCATCAGGAACTTTAGCGCTAAGAAGCAGAAGCCCAAGCAAAAACAATAGTCCCAAAGAAAATAACAATGTTATTGGTTTAATTAAGTCAGTAAACGAATTTTTAGGCAATCCAGAAGTTAAGAAATTTATTATGAATATGGCAGTATTAATACTTTTTGTGTGTTTTATGGTTATGGTATCTAGAGGATTATTAAGAAGTAATAAAGCAATTGAATTCCCAGATTTAGGGGAAAATGCCATTGTCACTCTTGGTACCACCGCCATTATTGGTTTAGTTATTATTGGATCCGTTAAAATGACAACCAAAACATTCTCAGAAACTGTCCTTAGAAAAAAAAAAATCGAACAACAAATGCAAGCACAATATTTACAAACTGTCAATAATTCCGCTGTTACTTATGGTGCACGTGGTTTTGCCGCAATGCCACAAGGCCAAATACCTATGTTGCCAGGCCAAATGCCTATGCTACAAGGAAATCCTTATTCGCAGCAGCAGCAATACGGATATTATTAAATTTGATTTAAATTTAAAGTTTTTATTTTTAATTATATTACAACAATAATAATCATGAAAATCATTGTTGCCTTTGATACTAAAAACGGAATCGGAAAGGATAATACCATACCTTGGTTTATCAAAAGCGAATTAAGTTATTTTAAGAAAGTCACGACACATACAAATGACCCACTATTGAAAAATGTTGTTATAATGGGTCGTAAAACTTGGGAAAGCCTACCAAAGAAACCATTACCGAATCGTATTAATGTAGTTTTAACACGAAGTGATACTATTTATGAAGACGCGTTTTCATATAAATCATTAGATGAAGCACTATGTGAAGTAAATAATATGGATATGGTGAATAAAGAGAATATCTTTGTAATAGGTGGCTCCGAAATCTATAATGAAGCGATTAAACGCAAAGATTGTGAAAAAATATACGCCACAGAAGTTTATGACAAATATGATTGCGATAAATTCTTTCCTAAAATTAATGATAATTATGAATTAACGGATGTTTCAAAATTCCAAGAAGAAAAGGGAATCTATTACAGGAAATTAGTTTATACCAATCGTGATTTCTATGGCACTGGGTTCCGAGAAGATTTTGTTTGGAAAAACCCAGAAGAATGTAAATATATCGAAACATTAAATGAATTAATTTCAAGCGGTATAGAAAATGGTGATAGAACCGGAACTGGCACATATAGTGTATTTGGAAAAATGTTCAAATACGACCTAAGTGATACTTTTCCTATGTTAACAACTCGGCGCCAATTTTTCCGTGGTATTTTCCAAGAACTTATGTTTTACTTATCGGGAAAAACTAGCAATAAAATTCTACAGGAAAATAATGTTAATATTTGGGATGGTAATACAAGTCGGGAATTCCTTGATAATGCGGGATTGTCTCATTATCCCGAAGGAGACCTCGGAGAAACATATGGATTTAATTTTCGCCACTTTGGAGCAACCTATAAAACTTGCGAAGATGATTACACTGGTCAAGGTTATGATCAGTTAGATAATGTTATCAATTTGCTTAAAAATAATCCCAATTCCCGCAGAATTATTATTGATTTGTGGAATTGTAGCACACTTCATAAAGCGGCACTACCACCTTGTTTATGTAAATACCAATTTTACGTGAACACTTTAGAAAACAAATTAGATTTAATGATTTATATAAGAAGTTCGGATTATTTCTTGGCAAATAATTGGAATGTATGTACAGGAGCTTTATTGGTTCATTTATTGTGTAATATTGAAGGTATTGATTATACTCCTGGGATATTAACGGTAATTACAGGTAATACACATTTATATAGTAATCATAAAGAACAAGCACTTGAAAATATATCACGAACACCAAGACCCTTTCCAAAAGTGGTTGTTCTTAATAAGAAAAAAGATATAACTGAATTTACATACGAAGATTTAAAATTAGTTGGTTATAAGCCATATCCGTCGATTAAAGCATCTATGGCCGTTTAACTATTATTTTTTTGTTTTAATTATTAAAATGGGACTATTGAAAATGGGAATATCAATAGCAATTGGTTTTTTTATACTATCATATATAGAAAATAATGAAAAAGCAGTAAAAGAATTACCGTTTGTAGGTGATCAATTATACAATAAATTAAAAGATAATCGTGACAGTGTTATAATAGTTATGATGGGAATAATAAATTTAATATTATGATAGTATTATGATAAATAATATGATAATATTATGATAAATAATATGATAGCATTATTTATTGATTCGCATCAATATGAATTTTCTGAGCGCGACCAGACGGATCGTATGAAACACCTTCCCAAGACATTTTAGGAACCCATCGTCTTACAAATTCATTTTTCACTGGAAAACGATTATTAAAAACTTTCCTATAGTATGCTTCTTCGCGATTAGTAACATCGGGGCACATTGACTTGATTTCTTCATATAGTTCATCACTTATTGACGAAACCGCGTGTTGTTTAATACTATCAATCCACGAATAACCAACTCCATCACTAAATTGTTCCTTTTGTCTCCATAATATACTTTCTGGCAAATAATGATAATCATTTCTATCAAAAGCCTTACGTAATATATATTTTTCTATTTTATTCTTCTTTTTTAATTGTGGATGAATAGGCAATGACACATCTATAAAATCCTTATCTAAGAAAGGAACTCGCACTTCCAGCCCCCAAGCCATCGTCGATTTATTTGCTCGCAAGCAATCGAAATAATGAAGGTCTCTTACACGACTAACACATTCACTATGAAATTCGTTATCATTTGGGGCTTGATGAAAATATAAATATCCACCTAGCAATTCATCGGCACCTTCGCCCGATAATACCATCTTAATACCCATTGCTTTTATTTTTCGTGAAAGCAAATACATTGGTATACTTGCTCTAATAGTTGTAACATCGTACGTTTCTAAATGATAAATGATATTTTCAATAGCATCTAATCCATCGTTAATTGTGAACTGAAATTCGTGATGAATACTACCAATATGGTCAGCAACAATTTTCGCATATTTCAAATCCGGTGCCCCTTCAAGACCAATTGAAAAGGTGTGGAGTTTATGTCCAAATGAACTTAATTCCGGATTTTCTCTAATAAGTTTAGTGGTTATAGAAGCAATCAAACTAGAATCTAATCCACCACTTAATAACACTCCAAATGGAACTTCACACATTAGCCTTTTTCGCACCGAAGATACAAGACTATCATGAACAGAAACTAATTGTTTAGGCTCATCTAGACAGTCGTTAAATTTATTATAATCCATAATATCATAATAATTGCTAATTAGATCAATCGAAGGTTTATATAATTCATTTAAATTACATATAAAGTAATTGCCTGGTGGAAATTCCTTAATATTTTCTACCATTGGCATTGTTTTTGCCTCGGACCCAACAAATAAATTTTTATATTCATCAAAACCATAATAGAGACTATTAATACCAATTCTATCCCGAGCAATAAATAATGTGTTATTCTCCACATCATATAAAGTGAAACAGAATATACCGTCTAATTTTTCGACACACGAACCACCATATTTAATGTAAAGGGGTATGATGACTTCACAGTCCGAATCTGTATTGAAATTATAGGATGAACATTCATTATTTTTTAATTCTTTATAATTATAGATTTCACCATTAACACACAATATAAACTTTTCACTATTAGAAACAATAGGTTGGTGGCCATTATTTAAGCCATTAATGGAAAGTCTTTCGTGAAACATACCACATACTTCATTTATCCAATTTCCACTCCAATCTGGTCCTCTATGACGTATTGTATTAGAACAATTTAAAAGGGTAGCCCTAGAATAGTCGTTCGCGTTACCAAATATGGTGAAAATACCGCACATATTTACTATTTATTATTTCCTAGAAAATCCTTTAGATTATTTATACTTGTATATATTTGTTTGAGTTTATCAATGTATTTTTCAAGAAATCCTGGTATGAAACTATATAGTGGTTTGTTTTCATATAATAAGTCCATTATTTGTGATTTCCATTGTTCTGTTTCTTCGTCATCCGCTTGTGCTTGGAATTTCTCTAGCATACTAAAAAGGAAGGTGAATAGATTTAATATGAATAAATCATCAAAAGCTTCGTTAAGAAGTATTTCCTTTAACCATTCAATATCAATGCGTTCATCAATTTCTGAGTGTATATCTGGACGATTAGGAACAAGTGGTTTTAATAGATTTTTGATGTGTTCCAAGGTTTCAAGTAATTTATCATAATTCCCATTTTCTAATTCATAAGCAAATACTTTCAAGTATATTTCATTTAGTTCAAAATTCAATTTAAATCCTTTGGGTGTAAGTAGTTGAATTTTTCCGAGTATTTTATCACGCATATATATCGCATTTTCCTTTATTTCTGGTTTTATATTTTTAGTTTCATTAATAAATTTTTCTTGTTTAAAGTATTTTTGATAGAGTTCCTTAATTAGAAACAATTTATCGGCTTTAATCCATACATTGTAAGTAGTTATATATAGTTTAATATTTTCTATTAACAAGAATTTATATAAACCAATAAAGCAATTATTAAGCATGAATTTATTTAGGTATTTAATGATATTACTTGAATAATTTTCAAGTTTCTTGCTCAAAAATCCGTCTTGTAAAGTCATAGTTTCTTTAGGAAAATAGTTTAGCATAAAAACACTCATAAATTTCTTAATATGTATGTTTCCTATTCCTAATAATTTTAATAATAGTTTATATTTTTTTAAATTATCTAATTTCATTAAATATCCACACATATCATCAAATGAATTGTCTTTGATAGTGTCAAACTTTGTTTTTTTCAAGATGCTCAATAATTGGAAATTGATAATTGTATCCATAAATTATACTATGATTAATATTTAATGAAAATATATAAAATTGTTAAACTATAAATTTTAAATACTATAAACTAATTCAAAATCATTATATTCATCGTCTATTATATCTACTTTAGATAATGTATCATTTATTATCTTAGTTTTCATTTTTTTATCACGGTGGTCTTTAGGAATCATATCAGGACCTTTGTTAGCTTCAAGAAAATATATTTCGCCATTTTTATCATAAATAGCGTCAACACCAAACAATTGAAATTTAGTGTTATTTTTAAGTTTAATATTTTTATTTAATGGTAACACAATTACTTTTGAAAACATAGTAATTTTTTCCTTAATTTGTTTAGTAATTTTTGAATCATTTGTTAATTTTTCCAATTCGGAAACATCAAAAGGATGTGTATCATAAATATCTCCATTAACATCATAACTATTTGTAATATTTGAATTGAAATCCAATTTATCCTGTCGATTTATTTTATCTTTAGTATAAAGCAATTTGTTGCGCTTATGTAAATAAACATTAATTTGGTCTTTTGAACAAACTATCAATAAATAGAGTCTAATATTAAATTTCCTTTCATTTACTAAATACGATTCTTTCATATCTTGAACTAGCCTATATTTATTATATTTACTATTAATTATATCGTAATAATTATTTGATAGTTTAATACCTTTTTTGCGTTGAACATTTCTTTTAAGAATATACACGTTTTCTTTATTGAATTTTTTTTTAAATACATCCATATCTTTCGGGTCATCTAATAAATAAGTTGTAGGCATAATATTAGAAGCCCCATTTAAACCATATTCGTTTTTCATTTCTCTCCATAAATTATTCTTGGCGACTATTTTATCACACCCATCTATCCCAAATATTTTTTGTTTTTCGTTCATTATATCCAGAGATTTCAATTCTTTCTCTATTCCAGTATAACCACACGGTATATATATATCCCAAGCTTCGGTTTCTTGTGCTTCGGCAATGTCATATTTATCCATTAATTCCTTAGTAATTCCCTTTAATGGTTTCTTTTCACATCTTTTATAACTGAGAAAATTTTCGTAAATATTATGTTGTACTGCTAAAAATACAAATAATAATATAAATAAAAATATAAATAAAATGACCATTAATATAATTAAACAAATTAGTTTGTTTTATATTTCTCCAAATCCATAACCATTAATTGTTTATCAAACACAATAAACATATTGCTATTTCGGTTATTGTTTTTACTTTGAATATCTTCCCGTATTTCATCGGATAAATACGGATTACTAAGAGGTAAATACTTTACTTTCATCTCATTATTATCGGTTTCTAAATAAAGCACACCCAATTCATTCTTTGTTGCTTGTCTTTCTTGAATATAAATTTTCACGAGATTGTCTAGATTATTATTGATAAATGTATTACTATCAATACTCATAATATTTAATAATTGATTAATATTTTTAAATACTTATTTATTAATAATATCCAGTAAATCCATTAATTTGAATTTGAGACGTTTTGATATTGACACATTTGTTTTTATTATAGAATTAATAGATTTTTTCAAACTATCTTTATCGTGAATATTCATAGCACTTGTGATTGTACGTGTAAGTTTATCCAAACAAATAATATTATCTTCTATTGTATCATCATTATTCTCTATATTTTTAACAAATAAATTAATGTTTGTTAATATTCTTTTGTATTTACATAAGTCAAACATATAAAGTTCACCTATGAATTGCGAATATCCTCCTTTAATAATTTTATTCTTGTTATTTTGACAGAACTCTTCATAATTTAATTCACTATTATCGAGGATCTGCGTATTCGATAGAATTTCCTCATAATTTTTAATTTTATTTTCTAGTAATTCCATAATCATTTCGGTATTATTAATTTTTTTAAGAAGTTTAACATAAATTGGACAAAAAATAGGTTGAATTATAGATTTACTAAACAATAGTTCAATAAAATATTCCCAATTATCATATTTTTCCATTAATTCACTTATTTTAGGATATAAATGGTCAAAATTACCTAAACTCAATTTATTTAAACATCCATTAAGGTCTTGTTTGAATACTTCTATTTCATCATCATTATTTTTTTTTAAAAAATTGGGTTTAGGTTTATGTCGCCAATCGTTTGTTTGGTCTTTGAAAAGAATTTTATCTATTTCACCCATAATTTCTTGTAATTCTTCGGGAATAGTAGAATTAAATGAGGACATTTTAATATTCGTAAAATATTCCTTAGTATACATATTAATAGTATTATATGTATTTCTATTTTTTTTTAAATATTATTATATAAATATATAATAATGAGCGAAATACTAGCTACTATAGGATTATTAGGTATTGGTTATCTAATTACCAATAAAAAGGAACAAGAAAAAGAACAAGAAAAAAAAGAAGAAAAAAAGGAAACCTTTATGAGCAATACATTATCACAAGTTATAGATGGAGAAAAAATAGAACAGCAAGTAGCGAAGAAAAATAACGCTAAAAATGATTACATAGCATCTACAGAGAAACCATTCAAACCAGATATAACAGAAATGTCTAATGAAGTAGTAAGTTCTCTTTCTGGATTAAAATTAACTAAAGATAAATTTAAAACACGTAGTGATGGTCAAGTAATGGAACCGTTTTTTGGAAAAGGTGTAACTCAAAGCACAAAAGATCTATCTATACCTAATCGTCTTTTAGAATCAAATGGTAATTCGGAATTTACATATAAAAAACAAGAAAATAAACCGTTTTTTAAACCAACCAGCAACCTAAGTTATGTAAATGGTTCCCCAAGTATGGACGAACAAATGAAAGAACGTTATTGGCAAACTAATAAAAAAAAAGCAGAACTTCCATTTGAACAAGTTCGTGTAGCACCTGGATTAGGTCAAAATTATGGTGAAGAAGGTACAGGAGGGTATCAACAATTTGAAATTCAAGAATTAATGAAACCCAAAAATATCGACCAAGAAAGGTCTAAGAATAATCAGAAATTACAATATAAAGGCCGTGTTATTACTGGTAAACGTAATAATGATGAGCGTGGAAAGGTTGGTAATGTTATTAAAAAGAAACCCGAAAAATTCCATAAAATGGGACCTAATAGATACATCAAAACTACTGGAGCAGTATTGAAACCTAAAGCGGATGAAGCATTTTGTGTTAAAAATACCAACCGACAAACATCTAGACACTTTGTTGGTGGTGCCAAGGTTTCCACAAATAAACAAAAACTTAATCAAAAAGTTCAAGAACCACACAAAAATGTTTATATGGCTAAAGATCCTACCAATGCTACAAGCGCAGGTCAATGGACTGATACAGATGGTAAAGAACTTAATTATGGTAAAGCCGGATATAAAGCATATGCCAATGAAAGAGATATTACACAAAAACGAACAAACCGCCTTAACTTGACTAAAGTTGTTAAAAATATTATATCTCCTTTACAGGATTTAGTTAGAACAACCAAGAAAGAAAATTTTGTGGGTAATAATCGTCCAGATGGTAATATGAATGCTTCTATGCCCAAGAAAATGACCGTATATGACCCAAATGATACAGCAAAAACCACAATAAAGGAAACTACTATTGATAACAAACATACCGGTAATATGAGTGGTCCTAAAAAACTTCAATCTTATGACCCCAATGACGTCGCGAGAACTACAATTAAAGAAACAACGGTTGATAACAAACACACCGGTCAAGTTCAAAACCAAGAAATGAAACCTAAAATTACTAAGTATGACACTGGGGCTAAGACAACTATACGTGAAACATTAGATGATGTCGATTATACTACTAATATATCACCACGTGGTCCTAAGAAATTACAAACATTCAATCGTAAGAATCCTCCAAAGAAAACTACCAAGGAAACTACAGTTGAAGATAGTCGTGCTGGTTTCTTACATGGTGGTAGAACTAAAGGTGGATATATGGTTGATCCTGCCGAAGCACCTAATACATCTAAACAATTTTTATCAAACAATGAATATACTGGTTCAGGTAATTCTTATAATAAAAAATCGGCATCATATGATTCATCTTATAATGCTCGTATGAATATCAACAAAGAACAAATAGCTAAAGGTCGTAAACCTAGTGATCAAGGAGCGAAAATTGCCAATGGTAGAGATAAAATTAATATGTTAAATAAAAAACAAATGTCTGGTGTTTCGTACCCCAAGGTCAATAAAGGTCCAGACCATATTAAAACCGCAACTGAAATGGGTGTCACATTATCTCACCATAAAGACCAACTCAATAATGATATGGAAACCCAGCGTATTCAACCAGAAGTATTGGAAGTATTAAGAGAAAATCCATTTGCTCAATCTGTTACTGATGTAGGTCCTGAAATAATTCTTGATGGAGATAAAAATATAGAAACTGAAAATCAGAAATTAAAAGAAGCAAAAGAACAACAAGATGAAATTGATAGAATTATTGAAGAAGAAATATCAAAATTAATCTAAATCTAAATCTAAATCTAAATATTTTAGTAACATTATTATTTTTTATTTTTTTTTCTTTTTATTACAGAAAATTAAAACGCGTTGAAATATTATATTAATTTTCTACAAAATTTTTAAATTATGGAAGATGGTAATTTAGCAGTATTGGTTGATGCAAAAACAGAATATACCAAGCAATTAGTTAATATACTCAAGTCTAATATTTACTTTATATTTTTAGAAATTTACGAAGATTGTAAAGAATTATGTAAAACAAATAAAACACCCAAGAAAGTCTTCTTTGAATTTCAACAAAAAATGAGAGATATTCCTTCATGGAATACAGAAGTAATTAATAGCCATTGTGAAAATATAGTTAAAAACTCACGTTGTGATTGGATTGATGAATTAATAACCGCAGTATTTGTTAGCCATACTAGAATTTTAACATCTATCAATTTTACTAAAACAAAAGGGAAAATAGACCTTAATATACCCAAAACTAGTCATTTTATTCATAAATGTTTTATTGATATTGCTAGATACTTTTGGAAGAATTCTTATTTATTTGACGAAAATGTAAATAAATTCGATTATCAAAAAAATCGTAGAGAATCTGAACTACTTATTGAAACATCTATTAATGAAACTATCCGCCGTGAATTACCTGTTAAAGATATTCTTAGGAAATATTTACAAAATGATGAACCCGAGCCCGAGCCTGAACCCTCCGTTAAAACTATGGTATTAAAAGAACTTGAAAATTGTTCTAATGAAAAATTAAATAAATTAATGACTATGTTAGATTCAACTAGTACCGAATCACTCTCTGAAACCGCAGTTGAATCCCTCCCTGAAGTTCTTGTAGAAGATCCCGTTGAAGTTCCAGTTGAAGTTCCAGTTGAAGTTCCCGTCGAAGTTCCAGTTGAAGTTCCCGTTGAAGTTCCAGTAGCGGCTCCTGTCGAAGCACTCCCTGAAGTTCCCGTCGAAGTTCCAGTTGAAGCACTCCCTGAAGTTCCTGTAGCGGCTCCTGTCGAAGCTCCATTAGATGTTCTCGTTGAAGCTCCCGTCGAAGTTCCTGTAGCGGCTCCTGTCGAAGCTCCAGTCGAAGTTCCCGTCGAAGTTCCCGTCGAAGCTCCTACTGAATTTGCTAATAAATCATTTGATCTTGAATCACCTCCATTAGAATTATCAACAAATGAAGAAATGTTTAAAACAACTAATTTAGATGATACTGATAGTGAAGTTATTCAAATTAAAACAAAATCGAAACCTAAGGTAGAAGTTAATCTACAAGACGCATTTCCAGAATTAAACAAACAAACAAATAAAGTTCAGGAAATTACTGTTAATTTAGATGATTCAGAACCCACAGACTTAGAACAATTAGATATACAAGAGTTAAATTTCGATTCTTTAGTAGAAGAAGCACCTCAAAAGAGAACTCGTAATTATTCATTTTTTGATTAAATTTGTTTGATTTTATTTTTTTTTTTCTTTATAGCAATTATTAGTATGTTGAATATGTTAAATAACCAATATATTTTAAACGGTATTGTATCCTTAGTATCTACTATTGTTCTTTATTTATTATGTAGAACCGATGATAAACCTTGTAGTTGGAAAGTATATTTGAAACATCTTGTAGTTGTATTTATAATTTTGGTTAGTATAGATTACATTAAACCATTAGTAATGAGTGGTGGTGCTAGTGTTTCAGCACAACCAGAAGTTAATATTGGAAATCCTGATTTTTAATTTTTTTATAATATATTATTAATGAATAGAAAAGAAATAAACACTATATCTGTTTTAATAGTGATTGTATTAATATTAATTTTATTACAAAAAAAATTAAAAGTTAATAATAGTATATTGGATTTTCTATTGATATGTGCTATTATAATTACCGGTCGCAAATATCTTAAAGTTGCGATATTATTAACATTCTTACTATTTATTATCAAAACTAATAACAGTAAACTTAATGAAGGTTTTATTGATACAATAGACGGGGACACCGCCGATGACGACGATGACAAGGACACCGACGATGACAAGGACACAGACGATGACGATGATGACAAGGACACAGACGATGACGACGATGAACCAGAAAAGAAAGCAACAGACGAAGATACCGAGCCCGAAAATAAAACTAGCGAAGATGCTGATAAACCCGAACAAGATATCGGAACATTATATGAAGACGATTGTAAAAAAAAATGTAAAAAATCAAATAAATCCGATAGTGAATGTAGAGAAATATGTTCAGTTATATGTCCAAATCCTATAAAGTATAATCACGACCTTAAAGAATTAAATAAATTGAAAAGAATAATGAAAGAGTTAGAAAATCAATAAGTATAAACAAATATATTTTGCGGAATAGTGTCTTTTTTAATTATAAAATTTTTAAATATAGTTTTTTTTAATTGTTTTTTAGGAACAGCGTTAGTAACGTTTTTCGCTATATTTTTATACAGTTCAAAATCATCTGGATCATTATATAGAAAATAGCTATATTTATCCGTTATCCAGGTTTTAAGAAGTTTGTATAATTCAGTATCAGTTTCAAAATAATCTATAATTGTTGAACTTAGTCTAGCCAAATCAAAACTAGGATTGGGTTTTAACTTACAACCTTTAAAAGAATTATTTTGTGGGTAATCATATTGTCCTTCCGCATCACCCGATTCGTCAAACGCATCACTAAAATAAATAACATTATTATGAGTAAATGTCGCACGCCCAAAATCAATTATTTTGGTAATTCTACCAAATGTAGGAATTTTATATAAATTATTTTCATATTCATAGTAAATATATTCCTCTGTTGTTTCTTGAAACATAATATTTTCACAATGAAGGTCATTATGAACAAAATTAAATCTTTTTTGAGATACAGCTAAACCAAAGCATATTTGAAAAAATATACTCTTCCACTCTGTTTCAGTAATAGTATAATCTTCATTTCTAATTAAGTCTTCAAGAGTGTATGCCATTTTTTCCATAAATACACATTGAACCGGAAATTCATTGAATTTTACATACTTTGTACTATTATCATATTCCGTAAATATATCTTCGAATTGATAGTTATCGTCTTGAATACTTATGATTTCTTCCAAATTACTTTTTAATGATAGGTTTTTGTTTTTACTATTATTTAATGATTTACTATATTCATCATCAATAATATCTTTAATATTTTGAAATTCTACATTATCCATAATTTCTAATTGTAATTCAATGCTGTCACTCACGCTGTCACTGTCACTTGTGTTGTCACTGTCGTCTTGGTTGTTTTGTTTAATAACTAATTCATAGTTTCTATTAAGATTACGTTGAAAATTGTTATGATATTTAACTTGACTATAATCTTCACTTAAATCATACAAGTAATTTTGCTTAATACCATTTAGGGTTCCATAAAAAGTAGGAAAGCAAGGGCATTTACCGCTTTCAGATAATTTACTTCCTAAAAATGTAAAAAATGAATCTATATATGAACTGTTTTGAAAATTATTTATTTTTTCACTTATATTATAATTATATACATTAGGTAATTTATGATTTATAATTCTAGCATCTTTAATAATTTCTTCTATTGGGTCTATAATAGGAATATATTTCACGAATAATTCTAAGTCAGCTGACATGTTTGTGTGAACATTTATTACACTAGCATCAATGAATGTTTTAATATACGAATTATCATCTTCTTCATCTAGATTATTTGATGTTGTTTTTATTTTATCAATAATGTATTTACTTTTAATAGTAGTATTAGTTTCATTAGTATATTTATCAAAATTTTCATATATGGGGTTAAAATATTGAATATCTTTTAATTCCAATAGTGTTTCAAGGTCTTGAAAAAATAATTTGTTATTTTCCTTTTTTAATTTAAAAAAATTAATTTTATCCATAGTAGATATTTTTTTTATATAATCTTTAGGTTATATTCGCGTCAATAAAATAAAATTATATTATACTCTATATAATATGAATTTAAATCTAAAAAAATTTGACATAAGAAATGTCAAGTCAGATAAAGTATGTGTTTTTATTGGAAAAAGAGAAACAGGTAAAAGTTTTTTGGTAAAAGACCTATTATACTATCATCGCCATTTACCCATAGGAACCGTTATATCTGGAACAGAAGGTGCCAATAAATTTTATGGACATATGATTCCAGAAATATTTATACACGAAGAATATACCGCTCAAATTGTAGATAATGTTATGAAAAGACAAAAAAAAATAGTAAAGAAAATGCAGAAAGAAATTGAAGTGTATAAGAAATCAAATATTAATCCATCGGCATTTTTAATATTGGATGATTGTTTATACGATAACTCTTGGATAAAAGATAAAAATATACGTTCATTTTTTATGAACGGACGACACTACAAAACATTATTTATTATTACTATGCAATACGCATTAGGTATTCCACCCAACTTAAGAACTAACATTGACTATGTATTTATATTAAGAGAGAATTATGTTTCTAATCGTAAAAGACTATACGAAAATTATGCGGGTATGTTTCCAAGTTTTGAAATTTTTTGTCAAGTAATGGACCAATGTACAGAGGATTATAATTGCCTCGTAATTCATAACAATGCTAAGAGCAATAAACTAGAAGACCAGGTATTTTGGTATAAGGCGGGACCTCACGATGATTTCAGAATCGGTGCCAAACAATTCTGGGATTATCAAGCACACAATAAGAAAGATTCAGATTCTGAAGAAGAAGACACATTTGATCCTACGTCTCACCGGAAACGTGGTCCAATGATTAATGTAAAGAAAAGGTTCTAAAAGATTATAAAAGGTTAGAATTTTCTAATCCAGTATCTTGATATAAATATGGATTTTGCTTTTTAAACATATCAGTGAAACTGGTTTCCAAATTTACAGGATATATTTGGTCCTCTATTAAACTACGTGGTATAAATCTATACTCAATTACTTTTTGTTTTTGTTTTTCACTTATTTTTAATTCCATGTATCCTACTATCAAAAATACAATAGATACAGTAAAAAATATCAATGATAATGATTTCATATATATAGTTAAAACAAAAAATTAAAATTAAAATTAATTTATTAAAGGGTCTTTCCATAAATTATCCTTCTCATTTATTTCATTAAAATAATTCAATGTATCAAATTCATATTGATGTTCTATTAACGTCTTTGGAACCTCTTTGTATTTTATTAACGTTTCGGTTGGAGTTATATTGAGCTTATTTTTCATAATAAAATAGGTCCCATAGAAAATAATAAATAATAGTAAAAATAAAGATAAACTTCTCATTAAATAATATAATATATATAAATTAATTAATTGGTTGCTTCACCGTCAGTGGTTGCTTCACCGTCAGTGGGTGCTTCACCGTCAGTTACAGCACTAGTACGTTGAACCCAAGGATCATCCATTTCCAAATTATTTTCAATAGCAGACATGTGTTTCGCGTTATCCTTTTCTTGTTTCTCTAATTCCTCTTCAGCAATTTTCTTTTTCATTTGGTCTTTGCGACGGTCTTCCTTTTCTTGTTCGTAAAGCATATCCTTATGAACCTGGTTCTTCTTGTATTCCTTAATGAGTGTATTGAGTTCTTCATTTAAGTATTCTTCGTTTTGAACCTTATCTGCTTCTGGATCCCAAGGCAACCAAGCACCAACCGTCCCAACAAATACGTGGAAACTCTGATCGCGACGTTGTAATGATTTCGCACGAACTTCAGCTTCTTTATATGTTTCATAGACACCACGAATTTTTAATGCTCGTGTAGATGTTTTATAATCATTCGATTTATCAAATGCTTCTATGTGTCTTTCTCCACATCTATACATAAAGTCTCCATAGTTTGTTTTAAATTGGTCATAAGTATATTCATATTCGAGTTTCGCTTTTTCGCGAAGTTCTTTTACTAATTTTTTATTGACATCCACCGATAATTCTTCTTCTGACAATTTTTCCAATTCATCAGCATCCATCTTAAGATGTTTTTTTGATAATACATCAATTACTTGCGAGTAATCTCTAAATTTATCAAGCATATACTTGTGAAACAAAAACATTTCCTTTTGCTTCAAAAATTTTTCGGGAGACACAAACGATAAACAAACATAATTTTGTCCTAAAATTGCTGGATCACTATCAAGAAAATCTTCAACTGGTTCAGTCATTGTTGTAATAGAAAAATTCCTATAAATCTTTAAATATATTTAATGAAAAAACATATTATTATTAAATAATCAAGTGATTTATTTTATTTTATAATATTAATAATGATTAACCCTCGTGAATTTATAAGAAGATTAGTCAAGGTTTTATTGTTACTATCAATAACATTGATGTCTCTAATGAATACAAATAAACTAAATTTAAATGATATACTAATGGTAGTTTCAATCGTAGCAATTACATATGTAATCCTAGAAACCTTAACACCATCTATAGAAATTAAACGCTCGGAATAAATTCCCAATCTAAATATTTACAAATATCTTTCCAAATTTTATCTTGTTCGTATAGCTTTTCTCTATCTTTTAATAAACTAAAACATTCTATAAATTCATCTAGTTCTAGCAATTCTACGAATTTTCTTAATACATAAGCATATGACAAAAAATTACTTCTATCTTTAGGACAAAATTTATGAAATGGTATTTGGATTTCCTTAAACATACGACGCAATATTTCCTCGGTTTCTCGTGACATAACCGGTGGAGCTACACCATTAAGTTTATTGATAATATGTGGAATATGTTCATAATATTTATTTTTTTTCAGTTTTTTCAATATATCTCTAATCTTTATTGAATTTAGTTTAGTCATGTCTTTAATGCGTTCCTTTTTCAACTCTAATATAATCTTATCGTATACTTCTTGTGGAATATCGGTAGTTTCTTTAGCCTGAAATTGAGCTAAACATTCATTAAAATGATTTATACGTTGATACGAAAAATAAGTAACTTCTCTTGGTGGATCTTTATAACTAGGTTTATCACTATCTATAAGTATTAGCGTTTCATCACCACACCCTTTACAAATAACCTTCCCTTCTGATAAATATAATATTTTTTCTAGTTGACATTTTTCACAAAAATCTACATTTACATTTTTAATAGTTTTAACGAAATTCGTATCTGTATTAAAAAAATACTCGTTAACAATATTATCCTTTGTATTGTTAATTACTTCTTCATTGGATTTTTTAGTACCAAAATAGTCCATAACAGATTTAGATTTAGATTTAGTTTCACATTCATTTTTTATATTATTGATCGTTTTTGTTTTATTAGAAACATTTTCTTTCGTTTCATAATAATCAAAAAGTAATTTGCCATTATCTAAAAAATAATCGATTTCCTGAGATTTAGTTTTTTGTATTATTTCATTTATTTCTAGTATTTTATCTTTTATAGACAAAATCTCACTTATGTTTTTCTTTTTGTCTTTATTGAGTTCTTTTAATTTTAGGTTCAATATAGCTAAAGTATTAGAATTATTCTCATAATTTTCAGTTTCTTCTGCAAGATTATTAATAATTTCATTATGTTTTGCTTCCAAGGTTATTCTCTTATCATATGTAATTTTTTTTTTATTTTTAGTTTTAAATGAAGCCATAATTTTTTTAAAAAAACTTAATATATTATTCCTTTTTTTTTATCTTTAAGTGTATAACTTAAAGAAATAAAATATTCAATTTATATAAATGGGAGGAGGTTTACTACAATTAGTTGCGTATGGCGCCCAGGATTTATATTTGACTGGAAACCCACAAATTACCTTTTTTAAAGTAGTTTATCGTCGTCATACCAATTTCGCCATTGAATCGCGGAAATTAACTTTTAATGGCACACCTAACTTTGGAAGTTCCAGTGTATGTAATATATTAAAAGGACCTGACCTTTTACACAAACTTTATTTAGAAATAACTATTGATTCAGGAAAAATGAATTGTTCATCTGGAGACTTCAAAGCATTCCGTTGGTTAAATTGGCTAGGTCATATACTATTAAAAAAAGTATCATTTAATATTAGTGGCTCAGAAATAGATAAACACGATGGTGAATGGTATCATTTACTTAACGAATTAAAACAAAAAGGCGAAAAAGCAGAAGCTTATGCTGAAATGATGGGAAATACACCTAACTTGACTCACATTCATACTACAAACAAAGTAGCATCTAGCGATTACAATATTTTTGATGGAACATCTAATTCACATACTTTCAAATTATATATACCATTAGAATTCTGGTTCACCAAAACACCTGGATTAGCATTACCACTAATTGCTTTAAACCACGCAGATATGACTGTCGAAATTGATTTTGAAGATCTCAATAATGTTATTTGGGGATCACACGAATCGTCCAACAATTATAGACAACAAATCGGCACAAGTATATTTAGTGCCGGTTCCATTCCACAATTTACAGAAACAGTATTATACGCCGATTACGTTTATTTAGATACAGACGAAAGAAAACGTTTCGCTCAAAGTGCCCACGAATATCTCATTGAAAAAGTTCAAATCGGTTCAGTCACTTCTTCCAGTGGCGCTTCCAAAATAAATTATACTATGAATTTTACACACCCAGTAAAAGAACTTGTATGGGTTATTAGACAAAAAGACTTTATTTCTCAAGACTATACCCAATCTAGAGCAGGTAGTCAATATTATAATTATACTACCGAATATGATTATACGGGATTTACAGGAACACCAGAACCATATACAGGAACAGGAATGGCTGGTGGAAGACGTCCTCAAAATTTATGGAATGGATTATCGGGCATTTCACTACCATATATAGAAAATGAATATGAACCCGATTTAAGTGAATTGGGAAATGCAGCATCATCTAAATGGTATTCTGGCGCTCAAAATTCTGCCAATATTTCTATTGTAAAATCATCAATAACAGCCGCAAATAAGAAAATTCTAGGTTATGATAGAATAAAAACATATCATGTTGACACTTCAACTTCAGATGGCTCCACCGATCCATATACATCTAAATCACTGGATAGATTTATTGGACCCACATCCACATTACAACATAATTCTTATACAACTGACGTAGCTACAGGATTAACTATAGCATCTCCGTATTATGGTAATTGGGGTGCCAGTGGCAATAATACACGATTGCTCGATCAAGGGAAAAACCCGGTTTCTTTAGCTAAGATTGTATTGAATGGTACAGATCGTATTAGTGAAAGAGATGGATTCTATTTCAATGTTATTCAACCATATAATCACCATACATCGTGTCCAGCACCAGGTATTAACGTATATAGTTTCGCCTTTGACCCAGAAGACCATCAACCATCAGGTTCTTGTAATTTCTCTAGAATAGACAATTCTTCTATTGAAGTAACGCTAGATAGCACATTGAATACTTCAAGTAGAACATCAGAAATGAAAACATATGCGGTAAGCTATAACATCCTCCGAATTATGAGTGGATTAGGTCAACTTGCTTATGCCAATTAAAATAATTATAAATATAATTGAAATTTTTAAAAAAACATTTGGGATATTTAATAACTTGTGAATGTTTTGTATCCATTTTTAATTCACTTTCTAATTTAAATATGTACATCAATACTTCCATATAATATTTAGTATAGCATATATATGTATTGATAGGACTTGGTATTAGATTAACGTTATAGGTAACAATAGCATATAGTCCATTTTTTAATCTAAAAATACATATTACTATACTTTTATTTATATCTTTATTCAATCTGAAACAATATAGCATTTTTTTTAACATATTATTGGGTTCGTTAATATCGTATTTCTTACCATAATAGACCCTAGTATAGTTTGTTTTTTTATTTATAAAAAAATCTTCTATTGATTTTCGATGATTAATATTAATATTTCTATAGTTATTTGTAAACAATTGGGTGTTAATTTTTAATTTATCTGTATAAATCATATCTTTGGAAAAATCAATTGTTTCATCTTTAAAAATATCATATTGAAGGAATTCCATATCTAAATGGTTTGATTTTAATTTTAAATAGAATAAAATTAAATAATTTAAATAACTTTTTATTTCTGTATGTCTTTATCAAATATCTCAAAAACCCATTTGAATGAATTGATGAAACAATCAAATGATTTAAATATCAACCATAATATTATAGAAAATCTTAAAAGCGACCAAGTCAATTACGCCAAATTAAAATTAATCTATAATCAAATGGAATATCTTAAAAATCAAGCATTAGAAATAATTAACGATAGCGAAGATCAAACATACTTACAAAATGTTGCGTGTAATTGTAAAAAAGTCAGTGGAAATTACTATTATTTATATATTAAAAACCATGAACCTTTTTTTTCACTTATAGGTCCCGATGAATGGAACCATAATTATATTTTTAAAAATAAATACTATTATGACTATGACAAATTGTTCGTCAAGAATGAAATAAATTAATTAAATTTGATTGAAACAATTTATATATATATATCACAGTTTATATACCATATAATCATAGAATATCATGGATACTTTACTTCAAACAAAATTCAAATTACCGTGTTTACGTCCATTTCAACAAAAAGTTATTAACTATATTTTAGAAAACCCTAAAAATGATATATTTATACTTTCTCCAACAAGTAGTGGTAAATCACTATGTTTTCAATTACCCGCTCTTTATTACGATGGAATTACAATTGTTATATGCCCTTTAAAATCATTATTATTTGATCAAGTAGAAGCACTGAAAAATAAGAATATAGAAGCGTGTGTGTTTTCTGGAGATACAAAAGAAGATATGAAACAATATATCATTGAAAATCTTATTAACTATAAATTAGTATATACTACACCAGAAACTCTATTAACAAATTATTCACTTCATAAAGAATTAAAGAAATTAAATGAAGATGGACTTCTGAATAGATTTATAGTTGATGAAGCACATTGTGTTTCTACTTGGGGACACGATTTTCGCCCGAAATACTTACAACTGAGAACACTTAGAGGTGATTTCAAGAATGTGCCTATGATGGCTTTGACAGCTACTGCTACACCCAAAGTATTGATGAATGTTAGTTCAATATTAAATCTAAATAAGCCTAGACTTTTTAAGAATAGTTTCTACAGAAATAATTTGAATATTATTATAAAACCTAAACATACTGAAAGGGACACTCTAGATGAAATAATAGAACTCATTAATAAAACATATACGAATAATACTGGTATAATCTATTGTTACAGTCGGAAAACGTGTGAAAAAGTGAACCAAAAATTAATAGAAGCAAATATAGCAAGTGAATTCTATCACGCTGGTTTATCTAAAAAAAATCGCGAAAGAATACAAAAGGAATGGCTCGATAACACTAAAAAAGTAATTGTTGCCACTATTGCGTTTGGAATGGGTATAGATAAACCGGATGTTCGGTTTGTATTTCACTATAATATGCCTACTTCAATCGAAGGTTACTACCAAGAAATAGGACGAGCAGGTAGAGATGGAAATATGTCGGATTGTATATTGTTTTATAATATACAAGATTTGGTAGTCTATAGAAATCTAAAAAATAATAAAATGTCTAACATTTACGATATAGATAATTTAATTAAAAACAATGTTGAATGTTTTCACTATTTAATTTGTTCATATTTAGGAGAGGAATTCTCCAAAACAATCGACCCAATTTCTTTTTGTGGTGATAAATGTAGGAATTGTAGAAATGCGACACTACACGCAGGAATTACATATATTGATACACTCAAAGAAGCTAAAACTATTATTGAATATATTCAAAGTAAATCATCACTAAATAAATCATTATTGGAGAAATCGTTATCGTATAATTGTCCCAACTATAAAAGAATCTTATTATATTTGAAGGTTAATAAATACATAAAAGAGATAATAGATCCAGATTTATTTCAAAGTTATTATAAATGTTATGAGAAATCCAAAAATATATTGAATGAATCTATTAAATTCACTATTCCAAAAAGGAAAGATAAAATCAAAATCAAAATAAAACTAAAACGTAAATAAATAGTAAAATGCCATAATATTTGCTAAGGTACAATACATTGAACCATATCCACCACCTACTAATAATACTAATAATGGAACTATAAACGCAAAACATAAATTAGGATATGCTATAATAGCTGTAAAAAGTATTAATTCAATTAATGTAATTTCCTTATTACCCCAGATTGGAGACACCATTTTTTTTTTACAACAAGACACGCTATAGCCATTTAATTTCCAAAACCAATATACAATAAATAATGCTATAAACAAATTCAAATATATGCTATTTATTTTATTTACGAAATATGCCTTATATATTAGTTGTAATGAAAGTATAAGTGGTATAATTATCGATGTAACAATATAGTTAACATTATTTTTTTCCATCTTTATATACCATAATATAGCATCAGCAAATTGCATAGAACTAAATATTAGTAGAAATACTAGTTGTTGTTTTTGTAATAATGATAAATTTTTAGTTTTTAGTAAATAAAATGCTATTATCCAGGACATAAACCCTGTTCCTAAACTAACTTCGAAACTAAAGCACATATATATATATAATATATAGTAGAATATACAGACAGAATTTTATAAAAATTGAAACTATTTTTCTGTTATAACTATTATTAATTACAATTTCAAAATCAATCATGTATTACTTACGATTCGATACGTATTTTCAGGCCTTTATGTTCTTTACCATAATAAGCCTTTACATTATAAATATTATAAATAGATGCCTTCGCATTTACATTAAAATTACACCACAAATGAAAATTATTACTATTTGTGATATTTCAGGTTATACTGGAAAGAAACAATTGGCAAATAAAATCAAAAACTATTATCCTCGGAATAAATATATAATTTGCGAAAATGAAAATAATCCAACGCAAAACTATATTTCTACGTGTAAATATATTAATCTTAGTGATGAAGCACTAAAAAAAACTGACTTGGTAATTTTTG